>Ga0209208_10000191_pt1 | contig 71556 bp, 42 predicted proteins | sample S1TSphfallax_3_FD_187694 | JGI IMG/M metagenome (GOLD analysis project Ga0209208, IMG submission 187694) | Host-associated microbial communities from peat moss isolated from Minnesota, USA - S1T2_Fd - Sphagnum fallax MG (SPAdes) (version 2) | ecosystem: Host-associated > Plants > Peat moss >... | reverse complement strand
AACATAGATTTGTATATTTTCTAAATTTATATTTTTATATTAGAAGAAATTAATTAATGTAATTAATGTGACATTACTTTAAAATCATTGCAATTACTTCATATAAGAATTAATTAGTATGTGCATCATTATTTTCTAATTGAACATAATTATTCATATTCTGTAATTTATAACTTCAAACCTGAATTAAAAATTTGGAAAACTTATAGTGTAATTAAAATAATTATTTTACTGATTTTAATTTCACAATGGGTTCCCATTAATAACCTTTGTTTTTAATGAGGGGATCAAATAAGATGGTGACCAAAAGGGTTTTGGTCGCCATCAAGGGGGAAACAAAGAAGGGAAAAAATGGGAGGTGGGGGGAATGGAAAGACATTGTAGCGAACAAATGATTTTCGATCACCACATAGGCATGACAGTTGGAAACCTTTTGATTACCATGTAACTATGGTGACTGAAAACTATTCGGTCACCATCACACATGGCGATCGAAAACCTTTTGGTTGCCACATGCGATGGCAACTGAAAGGTTTTTAGTTGCCATAGTTGCATGGTGATTAAATTTGGTTGCCATCTAACAACACTAACTAAATTCAATCACCATCAAACAACAGCTATGTATTTTGGTCACCACAAATGGATCTCCTAACATTTTTAGTTGGCATCTAAAAACCATCAAATGGTGACTAAATTTGTTTCAACCGTTTAATGGCAATCGATTTTGGAAAAGATTTTTTGACAGTATATGAGTTTTTAAATGCAATCCATGATTCATTTTTTAACACCTTTATTCTCATTTGGGTTTTGTGTCTTTGGTTGCCCCTTTACAACCATTGCATGGAACCTTGGATGAGTTGAGGTGATCGAGTCTTTAATGAAAGGCTATGTTTTTCACATTTTGCAAAAAATTGGACCACATTACACCTTGACTTTTCGAAACTCTAGTTGTTTTTAACAATTAGTGTTTGGCACACTTTGGGTTTTTTCTCATTCAAAATTTGAAGGATGTCATCAAATGGACAATTGGGTAGATAACCATTAGGTGCACCATCATTAAGGGGACAACCATTGGGTGGTCAATTTGACCAAAACCCTCGAAACAAGTTATCTCACACATCATCTAAGACTTTCCCCCCCTAGACCTTTGAATGGCATGACCTCAACCATGCACAAACAAAGAGTTGTAGAAATGTCCAGTGGGGAGAACATTTCATTGACACAAACCCACACGTGTCATAAGCTTGAAGACAATGATCTTAATTGAATTGCCATTTGATGATTCTAGGAAATTATCATCACATTTTTTATGGAACACATAGTATCATATCTCCACGATGCTTTTGTCAACAAACAAAGAATTGGTTTGGAAAAGTATAATCAGGTCATGGAGCATAAGTTTATGGCAAAACTAAATGGATCCTTGCAATGCACCAAGCTTCAAATTTTCGAGGGGTTTCCAAAATGGTTTGAATGCAAAATTTTGGATTGAACCACAAACTTGTTGCAATAGTTTGATGTCCTTTATTCAAAAATAGACAAGGTGCATTGGACCACATAGGTGGTGAGCTTCTAGGAAACAAATTCATGGTGGCCCATATTTTTGAAGAATTGGTCAAAGAAAAAGGTGAGGTTTACACCATGGATGGAAGAAGGCATTCAAAACCTTTTAGCCCAAATTAGAATCCATGGTGTGTTATAGATTCGAAGTATAGCAAATGTGTTCCTATTGTTGAGTGCAGACAATTAGGGTGATTATGGTGTGGTGTGCAAGCTATAAATTGAAAGATTCAATCACATCCCAAGCACAATTGAGTTGGTGGGGAAGACATAAAACATGGATGACAAGTGAGAAGAACATAAGTAATGATCAATGGGAAGCCTTGGCATGCCTGTGCAAACATCCAAGTGTCATCAAATTCCTTGCCATCCACATAGAGACCATGGAAACATACACATTGTGGTGGAATGGGGGAACTTTTCGAGAAGTGTTGGATTATTACACGAAATACTCCCCCATTATTAATAAGATCATATCTTATTACAGTAAGGGGGGGTTGGATATGGAAGGATGAACACAACTTGTTGCCTTTGAGTGAAATTGTGTGAAATTGGCATAGGCATTCATAAACATTATGAATGCAATACATCATTGTGGAATTTTGCACAACTACTTGTCCAACGACAACAGTATGATACATTTTCCAGTAAACAAACCAAATGTTGTGTACATAGGCATGTGCAATTGGGATGAAGACAAGCGCTTGGAAGAAGTGATGCCATCATTGTATGGTTTTGCAAAGGAGCAAGATGCCACTAATGCCAAAAAAATGCATTGGTAGTTTGCCCTAGAATTGCTTTTTGTTTACAATGAATCATGAACTACAATTTCCCCTTGGTGAATGGCCCAGTAACACACCACAACTTTGAAGTATGAAACATATTCAGTGGGCTAGCTGGCAAATGTCATATGGGGTGATGAATGGGATGCATAATATTTTTACAACTATGTTAGGTAAAATGTCTAACCAATAGTTTGTTGGCATGTGGCCTACATAGGGCTACATATCACCAAGGCTAGGGCTAATATTAAGTTAGACCCAAACCTAGGTTAAGTTCAAACTTAAACTAAACCTAGGTTAGGTTAGGAATTAGGCTAAAGCTAGACCTAGGCCAAATGCCACTCAATTAATAATTTGTTTTTTCATTTTGAATTTAACCTTTTAGGTCAAGCTTTTGTGATTAGCTCATCCCAAATGGCTATTAAACAATATAAAGCTTTTTTGATTTCCACCACTATTAATTCACCTCTTATATAATTTAGAAACTTATCATGGAAAACAAACAATAAGATAAACATTTTAGTTCTAAGCTAGGGTAGAATGACTAGTGAACAATCACTTAGTGACTCAGAGCTCAATGAAATCCAAGGATGATCTTATTTGTTTATGGCATCCAAAGAAAAAGTAAAGCCCTCCTCTTGGCACATCTGAAGCACACAAAGTCTTCACAAATAGATTAAAAATGAGTAAATTATGGCTTCCGAAAATAGGGGGGGGTCAAAAAAGAAAATGTTATAACACTTAGAAGCCTATTACTGAACATTCAAAACAGTTCTAGGACATTGCTCCATTGCTTTTATAGTTCCCAACTAATTTGTAGAACATAAGGTGGCGTCCCATAGCACTTTAAATCGCTAAAATTGAGCAAGAAATGAGACAGATATGAGATTTGAAAGTTGGACAGGTCTAAAAGAAAAAAATGCATTTTGTATCTTGAAAAAATGTGTTTTGTATTTTTTTCTTCCAACTCTTTCTTCATTACTCCTTTATTTATGTAGTTCAAAGGTGAATTGTAGAGCTTAATTTAGTGATCCCATAAAGTGTTAAATCATTCAAAATGAAGAGGAGATGATAAAGATATGAATAAATGTTCGGTACATGCTATTGAATAGTGATGGGCAATTCCACCCTAATTGTAACCAATTTACAACTTAACTAGTTATAACCCAATTGCAAGTTAATCACAATGATCTACTAAAACCTAGCAACCTACTTACTTAACTTGTACCTAACTACTTATCTAGCCTAATCTACTACCAATTAACTTAACTTACTAAAGTTATCAATTAACCTAACCTACTGATTGATGTAGCATATATGGCACTTAGGTTGGGCTAAAGTTAATCAAGGTAGCACCTAGGCCTAGACCATCTAGTACCTATCTAAAACCTAACAAAAGTAGCCTAGGGGTTTAATAGCTACTAGCCTACTAACTAACATAATGTATGTGACCCCTAAGTTGGGCTTAAAGTTAAATATGGTGGCATTTAAGTGTAGATCACCTAATACCTATTTAATACTTAACATAGGTAGCCTCAAAACTTAATTTAACTAGTAATAGTTAGAAAATACCTATTATGTGGGTACTTAGTATATATTAGGTAACATTTATTAGGGATGTAAAGGTAGGTACTAACTACATAGCTAGCTAGTAACTAGTAGGTAGGTACCTACTAGCTAACAAAACTAAACCTTAACCATTAACCCTAATTATTTACTAACTAAGTATTAGGCTACCTTGTACTCTAGGTACACCAATGAACTAAATACCTAGTTAGTAGATAACTACTAACTAAGTAAGTAGCTAGATAGGTACTAGGTATATAATTACTAATATTTAATCTTATTAGTAGTATATAATAACTAATTATAGCTAATAATTTTAATTGTAAAATGTTATTGTAAATAGTTATAAGTTAGGTTAATTACATAATAATAATAAATAGTAATAATAGTAATAATAAATATTATTATAATATGATCCTAACTTAGGGGAATAATGAATAGCTAACCTATTAATTAATTTAACATACATGGTGCCTAGGTTTGGCTAAACTAGGGCTAACCACCTAAGATTAATTAAATGTTTAATCTGGCACTTGAAGTACACATTTAGGTTAACCTAGAAACTTAATAGCTAATAGTAGCTATAAAATACCTATTAGGTCATGCTAGTAGGTACCTAGAGGTAGGTACTAACTACCTAGCTAGGTCCTTTTGTTATTGATTGGTAATTAGTAAGTAGGTATCTAGTAATTAACCAAACATTAATCTTAGTGGCTACCTATATAATTAGTAGCTACCTACTACCTACTAAAGACCTAACTATTGATTACTTTAAACACACACAAACTAAATACCTAATTATTAATTAGGTGAGGAGCTAGGTAGGTACTAGGTATTTAATAAATATTTAGTATTTCTACAAATAATTACTTAGTAAATTAATTAATTAATCAACTCATAAACTATTCATTAAATTTTTTTATGTATCTAATTATTTGGCAATTACTTATAAAATAACATGATTTTCTATTCATTAAATTATTTAAATAAAATTTCTTATTTTTAGCTCTAAAAATAAACCTTTTAAAATTCAAATGATCAACTAATAAATTAACAAATAATTAGGTTTAAATTCGGTAATTAAAAAAAAGTTATTAATTAATTGGTAAATCTAAAATATTATCTATAAATGATCAAATTACTAAATTAATTTGTAGATATAAAATCAGTTTTAATTAATCATTAATTAACTAAATAATTTAACTCGTGATCCATTAATTATTATTAATTTTATAACTAACTAGTTACTAACTAATTAGAATTGTTAATTATTAAACATAACTCTTGATTAATAAATATTAATAAATTAATAACTAATTTATTAATTTATATGTAAGAAAATAATCATTATTTTATATATAAAGAATTTTATTAATTTATTAAGTAAATACTGAATCAGTTTTAATTGATCATTAATACTAACTAGACAATTTATTTTGTGAAGAAATTTTATTTATTATTCATTGGCTAACTAAATATTTATTAATTAATAGTAATTAACTATTAACCATAACTCTCAATGAAGTAGTTAGATCAAATTATTGAAAAATTTCAAAACTAATAAGTATTTAAAATGATTAAATATGGAATAATTATTTAAATAATTAATCAAAACTTCACTTTATCCAATTAATTTTAGAAAATTAATTACTACATAAATATTAAGTATTTAATATTAACTAATAGTTAATAAATTATTGAAAAATTATTCATTGATAAATATTAAATATTTATTTATAAACTTAATGACTTGTTAATATATTTATGAAATAATTTCAAATTAACTAATGATTATTACATATTATTTAATTAATTAATTTTTATAATTCATGAATAATGATTAATTATTGTATCAATTTATGATTAATGTTTGCATTCTTTGCAAGGTTCATTTGTAGTTATATAATATAGTTGAAAAATAGTCAAATCAAAGTTGCAACGTAAACATTAGTCTCGTGAACTACCATCCATCCAACATGCCTTTGTCAACCATTTTTATGTTTTGTGACTCACCAAAGTAGTTGAACACAAGATTTAAGAAGTTGACACACCACCTTGGGAGGCACAAGTATAGGCTATGTCATTTTCCTAATTGAAGTTTCGACTACAATTTAATTGTAGACCCCTTAGTTGAGATTTACCTTCAATTGTCCACCAAAAGAATAGACAGTTCAATTTACTTGGGAACTTCAAATTATTTTTTTAATATTTAAAAATTTGTAGTTGAAAATGACATGTAGTTGAAAGTTGCTGGTTGAAAAGGGGGGCTGTTTACTAGTGTATTTTTTACCCAAAAAGGAATTCTACTGAACTATATAAAGATATTTTTTTCACTTTTAGTAGCAACATTGTACTTTATGTTTAATATGTAATGGAACATGGATTTCTATTTTTTTTTTAATTTAATAAAAAAATCATTTCAATGTAGTTTTAATTTTTATAGTCCATTCTAAAAGAGAGAATTATGTGGATGTCCAATTGTCCCCTCCTCAATGAAAGAAGAATCAAATGGTTTTTTTTGGTTTTGTTTTTGCTTTAGACTTGGGTGGCCACTTGATTATCCTCTTTTAAAACATAGGAGTCTCCTTGGGAAGAACAGAATTGGGAAGCCATTTGATTCTCCTTACTTCCTAGGTAGGAAAAAAAAAACCACCTTGTGGCAACTAGATGTGTTTTTTTTTTGCAAGGGACCACCTAGTGGCCACCTAGTGATTTTGTATTTTTGCTCCTAAAGACCACCTAATGGCCACCAGGTTGTCATTGTTGTTTTTTTTAAAAATGATTTTTACACTTGGAAACCACCTTGTTACCCTCGTGGTCTAAATTGCTTGGAATTTTTTTTTAATTAAAAAAAAACCCACTTGGTGGCCACCAAATGGTCCCTAAGCAAAAACTTTGAAAATGACCCACCTAATGGCCACTAAATGGTATTGACCTTGGATTACAAAGACCACTTGGTGGCCATTGGGTGGTATCAAATCTCCAGGTGCAAATTTAAAATTTAAAATAAATTAAAAAATTAATTAATTACTAAAAAATTTATTAAAAAAAAACTAGTGGCCACCAAGTTATTTATCACCTTTGTTATCCCCTACTCCCCTTACACCAATGATGATGATAGCAATGGTAGTAGACCTTTAACTTTGAATAGAACTTTTGAATTTTCTAGTGGAATCCATGTGGAAAAACATGGGAACTAACTCAAATTGGAATGTAAGAATTGATGACACAATGGTTGTTGATGTAATTGTAATGACAACATGCATGTCACCTTTCTTAAAACCCCTTTTGAACTTTGATTCAATGCCAAAATTTTCCACGTTTACAAACATGCCTTTCTACAAATGTTGTTTGTGCATTTTTATATGAGGCAATTTCACCCTCAAAGTGATTATGGTCAAAGCTACCCTCTCCAACAAATCACAATGCAAATATGCATATCCTGGATCTTTCATGATCCTATTTGCAATTTGATCAAAGGTGCCATAACTATTGAACACCTTTGTATAAATGCAACGCCTATAATTCCAAAATCCAAATCATCCACCACAACAACGTAGCCATTGTGCAAAACAAAAAAATAAAAAAAATTACCAAAACGAATTTGACCACAAACAAATGAAGTAACAATTGCAAAAGCACACATTTGAAAAAACATGGATTTGCATAAAACACGCATTTACAAAGGAAGTTAAAAAATCGTCAATAAATGGTGAAAGCTTAAACCAAGCACATTATTCTTATTGTGAAAAAAAAAAGACAACAAACATATAATATTATATTTATTTGGGACAAAATACCTAACTTAAACCTTAAACCTAACTCAAAACCTAACCTTAAACGTTTTTCTACTCTACATATTAACTTTAATTAATTTTGACCATGGTAGATTTCAACTTAATAATGAAGGATCATATCCATGGTTTGGCAATTAAATTATGGTCTGATGATGACAAGACATCAATACCCTTAGCATCTTATGGATATACTTGAACCTTAAATGTCTCAGTTCGGATTTGAAAAATAACATATAAACCTTAAATTTTTTTCCACTATTTAACCATTATTTTCATTTTCATTCAAATACATTTTTTTTTAATATTAAAAATCAACTTTCTATCATGTAAATAAAACATTTATACACCAAAAAAAAAATCAAAATTGATTTTTTCCCTTTTTTTTGGAACTAGATGTATTAAATGTTCGATTTTAAACAATATATTGGTTTTTTTTGTTAAAATTTCAAAATAAAATTTTTGGGTTGAAAAATTTCCATGCCCAAAAAAACGATATTAATTTTTATTTAAAAATTTCTTGAGAAAAAAATTCATTAAATCACTATATTATGAAAGAAAAAAATAAATAAGAGGAATATACCGACCCCCTTTCTCCAACCAACCCATCCCACACCACCAAAAAAATAATTCCTTAAAAAACAAAAAGAACCCCACCTTCCTACCTTGGGAAACAAACAAACTTCTCCTTCCCATGCCACCCAAAAAAAACCCCTTAGGTTAGTTCCCATCACAAAAAAAAAATCACTTCTCCTAATCCCACCCAAAAACAATCCTTTGGAAAGTTGTGGAATTACCTCGTCCTCCCATCCTCACCCCAAAAAAAACCTTTTGGAACAGAAAATAAAATTTATTAACCCCTTGTCCCCTTTTTTTCAAAGCTCCACTTACAACTTGTAATTCTTTCAATATAATTGAATTATCCATTTTTTATACCCATTGAGATCCCATAGTAAAAAGCAAACCCATGAAAGAGGGAAAAAATTAAATACCTTAAGCCTTTTGCTCTCCCTACATTTTCACCTATAAACCCCACTGTACCCCCACTCAACTTTACAAACTAATTGTGTTTGCCCCATACATGCTTGGTAAAACCTAAAATCATACATGCATGTCTACTATCTTAGGGGAATAATAAAATTTTATAACATAAAAGTCAACAGAAATTCAAATAAGTTTTCAATTGAAAATTAATTTCATTATGATTTTTGTTATTAAATCTTCATCAATGCCTTATTGAAGTTTTTTAAATAACATCAAATTAACTTTAAAGATTTATATTTCAGAAATGAATTTTACATTTATTTGAAAATTGACATGTTTTATTTTAATCAATTCTTGCATAATCTTTCAATTTTCATTTTAATAACATTTAAAGGAATTGAAGTTAATTATTTCTATGTTTATCAAACAAATTTCATTTTAAAAAATATTATATGAATTGTTTTTCACATTTCGTAGTGATATGAAACCTTGTGATACAAAAAGGCAAGTGACAACCCAAAAAAATAAAATGATATAGAGACATGATTAAATCAATTCCCCAACATTCACATTTTGAGAAGAAACCCAACAAGTAGATGGATAGACTTCAAAACAACCCATCAATTCAATGGGTGCACCCAAAATCTACACATGTGTGTCCATTAGTTTGGGCCAATAAAAAACTTACATGCAAATCTACAACCTTATCCATTTAGCCAACTTTTGATTCTCCAACCCTTATACCCGTTCAAAAGGTGTTCCCATAATGCCTTTGTAGGATGGTGCCAACAAATGAGTCATTTGATGTTGTGTAAAGCTTTCAATCAATGTTGATATGAAATAAAAATGAGTCACCAAACATGAAGTTTGAGTGTAATGTTATGATTTGCACTCATGAAAATTTATGAAGGATTGTATATGCAAAAGCTATGTATAATTTCATGCCTTGAATGATCAAAACCTTAGGTAATTCCTTTTTGCATTTAAATTGTTAACAAATTGATGTTTTTTGTGCATGACGACTTAGGCTTTATTGAACAAGTAAATTTTGTTATGTAAGTTCATTGAAAAAATGTAAGGGATATTTAATTGTGAGATGATGGCAATGATGTGTTATGGTTAAAAAGAGATAATGTGTGATTAAGTTTGAATTAGTCTTGCAATAACCATGAATTACATTAGGGTTGATTTGAGAAGGGAAAACATGTTTTGTGAATATGATTAAGGTATAAGGGGTGCCAAGATTCTAGCAAGTCCAATAATCAAATGGCAAAGTCAACTTCTTTTGACCTAATTTATTTCAACAATTTCCTTTAAACATTTATGTGTAAATGGGAAGATAACATAATGATTTTAGCAACACCATTTGATGGTTTTAACATAAATGATGAACATGTATGGATATGCATAAGTTCCATTTTAATCAATATTAAATGGTTGGTGGTCATTACAAGGTGAAGGAATAATATGCATTAGTTGCATAATGAACAAAAATGCAAGAGAAAATGTAAGTGGATGGGAAACAAGAGGACAAGAAAAAAACTTGTCATTTAGCATTGGGTCAAGAATGACTATTTAGATATATGTTTTAGGAAGAATTTGTGGTTATAGAAAATAAAATAATAGAAACCCATAAAAAGCCAAAAAGGACCAAAGAAGAGTTGTAACATGTTTTGGATAGTAGGAGAAAAACATCAAGGCAATGTCCATGGACCATGGAGAAAAGGAAAAACAAACTTAAGATTGGGAAAGGGTTGAAGCAAAGAGAAAAATAAGGAGGATATTAAACTTCAAAAATTTATGAGGGGGAGTATAAAACCTTATGGAGTTACAATCCTAGGAGTGGTTACACATCATGTTCTTTTTAAACCACAAAAGGAAAAATAGTTCATTATAGGAATAATAAAGGAAAGAACAATTACATTGATGAAACGTGAAAGGAGTAGATCACCACATCTAGCAACAATAATTCAATAACGACATTAGCATACACAAAAAGATGAAACAGATGACATGTATGATTTTTATACATAGACGGAGGTGCATGATGATGAGTTACAAATACAAACAAATATATATCAACAACAACAACAACCTTAGGTACCATAGGTGGTTTTCACAAAACCACCGTTCAATGTTCATAAAATGGCTACAATTATGGTATCAAAAAGTAGACCAAGGTCGATAGAAGGAAAAGGTTTAAAGGTTGGTCAAGAGTTGCAAATGTGGGATAGGGTGTATGTATCATTAGGAAATGGATTTAAGGAAGGGACACCATAGAACCTCACACCCAAATTTGTAGAAGATATGGTAGCTAATGTCCTTGAGAGCAATAAAATGTAAAAATGTTTTAAGCCATGGCCATTTTTAACCTAAAGATGGGTAATTTGGGTTTAGAAGTGCAATCATTAAAAACTAGATTAACCATAGTGGAAGGAGAGAAATGAGGATTGCTTCAATAGATCTAAAAGGAGTAGGAAGGCCATGAGGAATAAAAAAAGTGAATAAGTGGTTGGAAGAAATAGAAAACAAAAATGGAAGAAAAGGGGAATGTCAAAAATGCTATAGTTGACCATAGAGAATAAGAGATGAAGAGGAAGTTGGTGGAATTGATGGCTCAATAGAAAGAATGGCAAGAGTTGAAGAAGAATGAAGAGGTATGGAATGAAATAAAACAACAATATCAAAAAACATTGATGGAGTATAAACATAAGAAAGAGGTTTTGGAAAGAGAGAAGGAATTTTAGCTGTAGAAGTAGGAAACAAAGACAAATACAATCAATAAGATGTACGTGTGCAAATTTTACAACTAAAATCTATGGTTGTAGGAAAGGGATTCCGTAGACACAAAGCATAAAAAGAGAAGGAAAATGCAATCTTCGAAGTGATGACAATATAGAAGGAAATGTGAAAAACCAAGACAAAGTTAGATGATTTATTGGAAAGGTACAAATATTTGGATCATGTGTGTGCTAATAATAGATTGGAGGAATATGAAAATTTGGTGTATTATTATTCAACATCACATACTAAACAACATATGGAAGACTCTAGATGAATGGTGCCACATTTCAAAAAAGAAATGCAAAAACATTTGGCTGCACACATGAGGGATGAAAAAGGTATAGAAAACATTTGTTTACTTTTAAGAAAACCTTTCCAGATTTTATGTATAGAAGTCCAGATAATTCAAAGCCTTTTAATCCAATAAAAGAAGTAGGGGAGGTTAAGTACAGTGGAGTAAGACAAGAAAAACAAGAAGAAAAACCATAAAATTTCAAAGGAGGAAGACATGATCATTCAAATGAAGAAGTTAAGGAGTAAGAACAAAGTTTTTTTGCAAAATGGACCAAGTTAGGAACTAATGACACTAACGTGTCAATGGAGCCAGTTTGAAGAATAAAACAGGTGGTGGAACACATTTCTGAGGGGGTAGAAAGAGGTAAAATAAAACCACTACATGAGGTTCCAATTCCTCAAATGAATGCAATAGTTAATGTTAGAACATGAACACAAATGGAGGTACAGATAGAAATATCAGCATTTCAAAATGAGCAAAGCAAAACCATATATGGCTAACATAATGAGTTGAAAAATATATGTTTTTTTTCATTTACTGTAATCATGATTTCAAAAATAGAATCTAGAGTGGAGGGAGGGTAATGTTATGTGAATATACTAGGTGAATGGCAAAGATTCAATAAGAGATTATTAAAACATTTATTTAATTTTGAATTTCAAATTACTTTTGGAGGGAAAGGAATCTTAACATTGGGTTGGCGACAAAGTGTGAAGTGCAAGGGCCCATGAGGTTGAGAGTGTGTTCATGTGTCAAACACACTCTCACAAATGGGGGAGAGTGCAATGTATGAAACTTAATGACTCCCAAGTGCATTCCCACTTTGGGGAATTACATTCATGTAGGAGTTGTGTTTGTTTAGAGCCTTGGTTGGAAAGGAAAACAAGCACCAAATTGGGCCCCCAAGACACCATTAGAAAGATCTTGAATCATAGATGCTTGAAGTGCCCTTGCATTGTTCATTTAAACCTAATTTGCATAAGTGATGATTAAAAGAAAGGGCGGGGGTCAAATTGGGAATTTGACTTCTAACCATAAATCCTTTGAAAGTAAGGATTAAATGAGGTCTGATTGGGGCATGCTATACAACATTGGTAAGATATTTTAAAAGGCTATAAGATACTCCCCTTCAATTTTAAAAAAAACTTGATTTGAAAATGATATGAGCGTCCAAAGTTTTGGAACAACAAGAGTCCCAATTTTGGGACTCCTAAGTATTTGACAGTCCCAAGGAAAAGTGACATTTGGATGTAGTCCCCACAAAGAGGCACAAAGTATACTATAAGGAGAGGAATGGTGCTTCTTCCCAAAGGTTGTGACCCATGTAAAGCTTGTGCTTCAGGTTGTCCATACTAAGTCCACCACACCATTTCCATTCAACTTACATTAATCGCCTTCCTTTCTTAGTTGTGAAAGTTGACTTCATCTTGAACTCTCGTTTGTGAATTTGTCCCAAAATCTCCCAAAGCTTCAACATGCCCTCCTACCCCCGAAGTGTTGTGAGTTAAGGAACGTGCCCCAATTTTTTATTGTTTCATTCTAGGACCCACCTTTGGGTCTCTTGAAAAGTTTGGGTGCACATCATTCCGATTCCTCAAATGAATGCAATAGTTGATGTTAAAACATGAACACAAATGGAGGTGCATATATTAATATTAACATTTCAAAAGGAGCAAAGCAAAACCATATATGGCTAACATAATGAATTGAAAATATATATGTTTTTTTTCATTTATTGTAGTAAGGGTTTCAAAGATGGAACCCAGAATGGAGGGAGGGTAATGTTATGTGAATACGCTAGGTGAATGGCAAAGATTTAGTAAGACATGATTAAAACATTTATTTAATTTTGGAATTTCAAATTACTTTTGGAAGGAAAAGAAATTTAAATTGTAATGAAGGTGAGGATGATTATTGTTACACACACACATAGACTTAGAGAGTTGCTTGAGGATATAATAATGACATAATGTGTAGTTTAAAGTTTTGTTGCACTGTGAATCACAAATTTTCCTATTTTAATTTTTACACTTTATATTACAAATGTTTGATATGTTCAATTTTGAAAAAAGAGCAGTAGAATATTAATGATGAAATAGTGAGTATATTCTAAGGCTATTGTGTTTTTTAAATTGAAATAATTAAAATTTGATTAGAAAATTTGATTATCAAGAATAATTCAAACTCTAAGAAATAATACAACAATACAATGATGATAAAATTATGTGAATGTAATCTACAAATTAATTTGAATGTTTAAAAGAATAGATTGTATGTGATTTAAGTATTATTGTGTGCAATTTGTATTGTTTGTTAGTGGGTAGAAAACAATTCTGAATATAATATGTGCCTACCAATAGAGCTTCGCTTGAAGATATAACTTCTTGTGAAAACATACCTTTGCACAGAAACAAAATGAAAGAAGATGCAAAATGAAAACAATGAAGCTTGAAGTTGTGTGGTGTGTTGTACAAATGATGAAAGTTTCTAACCTTCGCCACTTTTCATCAAAATCCTATTTTAAGGTCTAATTAGATTAAACTAAATAGTAGGTTAAATCATTGTTAGGTTACTAAACCTAAAGTGGTTGTTAGTTTGACATTAGGTTTAAACATGTGTTTATATCTACAATGTTAGGTTAACATGTCTAAATGTTGTTAAGAGTAAGTAACCTAAACCCTAACATTAACAAATGTTAAAGCTCAAAATTTCTAATTAACTATCACTAAGTATGAACATAATGTTTACTGTACTAATATACACAGGGTGTTGAATACACTTGTGTGTAGGAGTGCAAAGAAAATGTTATGACCAATGAAATTGCTAGATTTGATGGTCTTAATTTATTTTTTCTTAGTTGACTGCATTAATAGTTAATTGTGTAACAGGTTTTATAGGTTTGTGAGAAAATTTAGAGAACCAATGAACTAATGGTTCAATGTGTAAAAGCTGTTTCCAGACAGGGTTCTGGCACATTACTTTTGCACTTTGTTAGACTAATAGATTATACCAAGTTCACCTCAATGGCCGATTTGGCCTGGGTGGAGGCCGAATTGGCCCTTGAGGCAGATTCAGTATAATGCATGTTATATATTTTGGATTTCTGCCTTTAACATTAGAGACCATCTGACTAGGCCCAATTCCACGATTGGCAATAGGGGTGAGCCTGTGGGCACTTTAGGAGCCAGAAGCGGCCCTAACCTGCCCACTCTCCAGTACAAAATGATCCAGTATCACGCATTGAAGAGCTCAGATAAGAGACTTCCCTGGTCAGAATCTGACCTTGTTGAGCCTAACCCCAGAGAGACAAGAATCTCACAGTCACATCTTTATTGGTTGTAAGCCAAGCGTATTGCAGAAATTTAGTCAGAAACTGAAATTTTAGCAGAGAAGCTTGTTGCCATGAGTGCTACAGAAGAAATCTCAGGGCCAAAGAACGAAGGAAAGAGCATGGTGCAAGTGCTGGGGGGATCCTAAATCTGAAGTAGATAATAGAGTTTTCCTTAAAGTCATTCTGTCTTCACCCTGTCTTTGGGCTTCTTTTCACCCCCTATCCCCTCGTCAAGTGAGGTATGCAAAGTAAGGAAGTTTTATGAAATCTGGGTATGAAATGCTAAAACTCAGCATTTAATGCACAAGGTTCGAGGTAATTATAGTAGTCCTACACGTAGGAGCGGTGAAAATATATGTCGCAGCAGTGGAGGCGCTCAGGAAAAAGGAAAGACGGGGTCAAAACAGGATGAGACTCAGTTTGGCACAAAAAGTGGTGCATTTCTGAGTTTGACCCACCTTGAAGGCGAATGTACTGTTTTGCAGCTTGTTTTTGAATCTCAGCCGGTTTTGGACCAAACTCAGGGTTCTGGTGCCGTGTTTTCCTGACTTTACGGCAAACCTTAATATGTAAAAGTAGTTAGAAGCGAGTTCTGACACTGCAGTCTTGCCATCTGCTCTCATCACTACACCCTTCCAATAGTTCATATCCAAGCTTGGTTATAGTCTTACTAACATACTCATAACAGCACACATCTGATAATTGTCATAATGTCTGGCACCCTTCTTCTACTCTTCAGTTCTCTCCTTATAGCCCTGCTATGTCAGCTTTTTTTGTGGCAAGAATCTGTGTTTTCTATACCCAGTGAAAAATCCAAGCTTTACATTCAAGGCTTCTTCAAACATGAGCTTTTATGATAATCCCTCTAAAGTTTTTCTACAACCACCATCTCAGAAACTCATGTCCGGGTTTGGTGGTGAAGTGTGTGAATTTGTAGGCCAGTTGGCCAGACTCCGGAAATCTTATATTGGGCATCCCTGCAATTATAATTCTAATCAAGGCCAGAATCTCCAGCACCAAACATATTATTTCCCTTGTGTATAAGTGCACAGTTCAAATCATGGCATTGTTTTGCCTTTCAAGATTTTATGGCACAGAAGCTTTATGGAGTTACTGCACTTAAGAGTACATTTGCGCTTCTGTCCCCACTAGCCTTTTTGTTTTGTGTGAAATTTTGCACTGTTGCTAAATTTCGGAAAACAATTGTTGCAGATTCAATGATTTCTTTGAAAATCATCATCAAAATTTTGGGAAAAAAAAGTTCCAAAATATTTTTTAAATGATTACAATTGTATATGTGGTTCTAGTAAGTAGCCAAAAATACATAATGATAATTTTTTTTCCTTTCATATTTTGTTTAAAGCCAAATTTGACTAAATCAACTTATAATGATCGTCAAGGGGAATATGTTACAAAATTGGAGAAAAAAAACCATTGCTCCCCCACTAGGTCCCAGCTCTTTCTTTTTGCAGTTGGTGAATCCCTTTTATTTCCCCATGTCTATTTGCATGAGATTTGCATATTACTCTTATATCGTAAGTTTAGCATTAGAGTCTAGACCAGTGTTTTTCTTTTCAAATTTCTAACATTCCGTCATATGCAAGCATCCCAAGAGGGATTTACATTAAATGACAACAGGTGAAAAAGATAGTACAAAAAAATTGAAATTCTTTTGTTATATTCTTCTGATTGGGGTTCATGGTCATGGGCTTTTTGTTGCTCTATACCCAAGTTGAATGTCCATGGATCTTTGATCAAGAATCGTTATCCATTTTGAATGTTGTATTTGTATTTCAAAACATATATGCTATATTATTCCACATTCATTTCAAATTCTTGCAGTTTGAGCTTTTATGAATATTTTCATGGCTAGGAGTGAATAGTTTTTGAGGAATGTTTTGAAGGACCTTTTACAAATTTGGAGATGATGATCATGTGCCATACACAAAGAGGCTTTGTCAAGGCTGCGACTTGGGGAAGGTAGAGGATGAAAAGCACTTGCTCCTTATCTGTCCAAATACACAGAAAGTCAGGGAACGCTTTTGTTCGACCCTACCCCTCACCCACACAAGCACTCTTGTTGAACTCATGCAGAGTACGAACAGGGTTACCCTGGCCAAATTTGTGGCATGCTGCCAGTACCAGAGAACAATCTTTCCTCCATGATCTACCTTTCGTCTAATGGACTCTCTGGTCCCAAACAGACGTAAAATTGTAAACAGTAAACAGATCCAAACTTTGCAAACATGTCTTCTTCAAATCTATCAATGAATTTTGAAAATATTCTCAAAGGCTTTGGCCATGGGATTCATTTAATAAACTCTTGGCCTTTGAACCCTATCCATGCAAATAGTTCATGAACTTTTTGGTATTTTAACCCTAACCAGGACCCACACTTGCACCATGGTAAAAATTCCAAAATCCATTTAAATTGCTTCTAAATATCACAAATATTCCATGCTTACACTAAATCAGGGTCTCCAAGTCCAAATCCAACATTTGTTGAGCATTTATTTAGCAAGAATCCAAAACCTTCTAAGTTCTTATCCTGTGGGGAGGAAGATACAACCAATTTACAGGTAGAAACTTTGCACCAACTTTTTAAAAAAACATGAAGAAAAGGAGGATGACAATAGGCACGAACCAAGAGAAGAACACTGAGAGGAAGGTGATGACAACAGACTTTCTGGGTGCTTGGAATTGAAATTGCCTCCAAATAATTGATTAACCTGGGTACCCAAATAAGACTAATATTTACCTATAATAAAGTAGGGGAGCTGAAGATTATCCTGAACATAAACATGTGCAAATCACAATACATGGGATGAAGAGGCTCTTATTATTTTCAGATCCCTCTGACTTTTAAAGAGTAGGTATAATATACCTCCTCTAGTTTAGAAAAGACATTTGTGAATATATGGTGCACTTCAGAATACACTTTAAGTGCTCTGGCTGTGCTTTAACTATAAGAGAAAGCCTTGACAACATGGCAATACACCTACCAACCAAGGGTAGAGGTTAGTGAGTGTAATGCCTTGTTTCCAAAGCTTTCCTCTACACAACAAAAATCATATGGTGATGTATTCATCAGTACAGCAAGCACTATAGGGCTTATCGTACTAACTGGAATGCGTGTTATGAATATATGTTTTTTAAAAATGCCTTGTTCTGCCTTCTAGCCAGGTTTTTATGGCTATAAAACCTAGTTGAGAAGTTCAGTATTTTGAATTTTTAGAAACTACCATATGTCAAGCTCATCTTTCAAAGTTCTTGTAGCAAGCCTCAAGGAAAGCATCCATCACTGCATCCTCACATGAAGAACTTGAAGGACCTACCCATCATGGCAAAAGACACCCACAAATAAAAATTGCCCTGAAATATGAAGGTAAAAATATATATATACTTATGCCAGTCCCCTATATATGTCGAAGGACGGATATCCTGGTGGAGCACATTGGTCTACCATAGTAAATGACCCTCAAGACCAATCTACAGAACTCTATAGGCCATTGAGTTTTGCAGATGGGGTATATAGTAGGTATTTACAATATGGCTACATTGGAATGTCCATGCAACCCAATAGTAGAGCTATGTACATGGGGAGGCACTGAAGTCAAGGCATTTCTACAGAGAACTAAGTGCAGAGCCTGACCTCTAGGATGAAATTCACAAAAGGTCACTAGCTTGGCATGGTAACTGAGGAGCAATGTCTAAGTTGAAGGCTAGGGATCTGACGCACCCCTAAATTACTATTGTTGAGACTCACTACAAGATGCGGCTTCCTTCTCCAAGCTCCTGTCCACTTGTTTGATACTCAAGGGCTGTTCTTACCTAGACCACCTAGATTGCACAACCCACTCACAGGCTCATTAGTCTAACACGTTCACACACCTGGCCACACACATTAGAGGGTGTCCTCCACTACCTTGATGAATTTTTAAGTTAGATTGATGCAAACTTCCAATAATGTCCAGGGCCTTATCGCCCCACTAAGGAGTCCTCAATGTTGCCTTGTTTGAAAGGGCATATCAGACTCCCCCAATTTGTAATGTCAACATGATTGAGATCTATCACAAAATAATTTTCATTCACATGGGATCTTTGGTGTAATTGTTCCATGTCAACTTGTTAGAGGAGTTTCTATCTCAAGAGGTGCCCCTAACACAATGTCAAAATGTGGTTTTTATGATTAGAACATCTTGCAACTAATGTCTAAACATAGTCATGTATTCATATATGGTCTTTAGTCACTACCATCTTAATGACTCTGGTCAAAATTATGATTGCATGACTATACATATGACTATAATTAGAACTAAAATTAATTATGATTAAGAATATGACTACATAACTTGTGTATTCATATTGAAACAATATTTGAATTTGAAATATTATAACCAAATTCAATTTAGTATGAAATGGACAAACAAATGTTTAAGTAGTTTAGTTTAATTTACCATAACCTAAATTGATTTACTTTAACAAAATTTATTTATTCTAGCTTAATTTAACATAAATAACATAATTTACTCTAATTTAGCCTAATGTAACCCAATTTAAAATAATTTAATATAATTTAAACTATTTTATTTTAGTTTAAATATCCTAATTTTAACCTAACAAAATATATGTAACTTAGTTTAGTTTGGTTTAGCCACTTTTAGTTGGTTTACAAAAAAGCCAAATTAATCAAATTGAAAAAAAATTATTTAAAATTAATCCTAGTTTAGGCATGTTTTGCCGAGTCTATTCAAGTTTAGCCTAAGTAGCCATGTTTAATCAAATTTAGTCAAATTTAACATCAATACCTTATTTTGGCCTAACTTATTTAAGTTTTGACAAGTTTAGCCAAGTTTAATTTAAAAATAATCATGTTTAGCCAAATATAAACTCAATACTTTAATTTAGCCTAATTTTTCCAAGTTTTGCCAAGTTTAGTTAATTTAAAACTATGTAGCCATGTTTAGCCATGTGTAGTTTCAAGACCATAATTTAGCCTAATTCATTTATTTTTTCCAAGTTTAACCAAGTTTAACTTAAGTACCCATGTTTAGTTATGTTTTGCCACGATACTATAGTTTAGTTTAATGCATCCAAGTTTTGCCAAATCTAATTATGTTTAACCTAAATAGCTATGTTTAACAAAAATTTTACCAAGTTTTGCCTCAATACCCAAATTTAGTCTAATTTATTTATGTTTTTCCAAATTTTGCCAAGTTTTGCTTCAATACCCTAGTTTAGCGTAATTTATTTAAGTTTTGCAAGGTTTAACCTAAATAGTTGTGTTTTACCAAATTTTGCCAAGTTTTCCCTCAATATCCTAATTTAACCTACTTTATTTAAATTTTGTTCTTTTTGCCAAATTTAACCAAACGTAACCTAAATAGTTGTGTTTAGCCAAATTTTGCCCAGTTTAATTTAAATAACCATGTTTTGCCAAGTTAACCTAAATAACCATGTTTTGCCAAGTTTTGCCAAGTTTATTTTCAATATTCTAGTTTAACTGAAATTTATCCAAGATTATTTTCAATATTTTAATTTAGCCCAATTTATCCGAGTTTAGGCTAAACAATTTTTTTTACTTTAATTTAGTCAAATTAACCTACTTTATCCTAGTCTAAGTCTATGTTAGTTTATGATAAGTAGGCCTACATTTAGGTTTAAAATGTTTAAGTTAGTTTATGTTAACTATGTTAGTCAAGGCTAGGCTTAAATTAGTTTAGGTCAACCTAAGTTAGCCTATGGTGAATTAGGTTAACTTGAACTAAAAATATAATTTTTTATACATTAATAGTAAATAGATTTTATCACAAATAATAATGTAGTGCAATGGTTAAGGACTTGTTCTTTAAAGTGGAACTGGGGAGTTCAGGTTCTCCCACTTGTAAACCTTGACACTTAGGTATTTGGACATCTACATACCTAAACACCTAAGCATTTAGATACCTTGGTGACTTGCCTAGCTTATGAAGTTTTTTTAGCGCCTAGGTTAGGTTGCTTATGATAAGCTTTTTAGGTTAGGCTTCCTAGGCTAGGTCCCCTAGGTTAAAAAGCTAACACGTGACAATATTTGATTAGAAAAAAAAAATTGGTTTTTAAAATAATTGTGACACATGGCATTTTGTGAGGTTGCCATATGTTTCATGAGATCTAGGACTATGTCCTTTGTGACTATATCCCTAGGTTAAAAAGCTAACACGTGACAATATTTGATTAGAAAAAAAAAATTGGTTTTTAAAATAATTGTGACACATGGCACTTTGTGAGGTTGCCATATGTTTCATGAGATCTAGGACTATGTCCTTTGTGACTATAGTCATGACGAACCATAGTTGTTAATGTGGCTACAATTAATGCAACTAGTGAGATTTACAACGTGAGCATTTGGATTAAGCAGTTAAGTAATCAACTCTATTCATAGATGGCACATATAATTGGATTTTTGTAGTTGTAAATGTCACATTTTGGCATTGTCTAAATAACAAAGGACTTTTCACTCAAGGTTGTTTATCAATCTTGGCAAGGTTGGATTGTCGGGTAGGAATTGGTAGGTTTGGATTGGGGTATTAGAACCTTCTTGGACCCGGTTCAGTTTTGGGGACCAAGTAGAACTAGAATTAAGAGGTTTCATTGAGGTTTTGAAACTGGGTTGAACCAACTTTTGGTTCTAAAAGGTTTTTAAATCGAAACCTAACTTGTGGTTCGATTCTAAATTGTGATTTAAACTGAAATTGGATTGATTTTTTGATCAAAATTTGATTTTAATTCCAATTCCAAACTAGGGATTTAGGGCAAAATTTTAAGTTTTAGCGTTTATCTTTTTGTGGTTTGTGTATTATAAAAAAGTTTATTGATCGTTTTTTTTCACTTGTTTGAATAAAAGAAACCACTTGTGGGTTCGTAAATGCTTAGGAAAAAACTTGTTAGTTGCAACTACTATAGTTGCAAACACCAATTTTAGTTGCAAATAATTTGTTACAGACGACAATTTTTCACTAGTGTGTGCAATGTCATTTCTTTTCTTTTTATGTGTGAGCTAAAAAAATCAGAGACGAGCTTTGAAGGAAATCACGTGTGAGCCCGTAAATATGCAATATCATTTATTTTCTTATTTTGTGTGAGTTGAAAAAACCACTTGCAACTTCACAAGTGTGCAATATGAATAAAAAAATCACTCATGGGCTTGGAAAAGTACGATATCATTTTTTTCCTTTCCTTATTTTGTGTGAATAAAAAAAACCACTTATGTGTTCACAAGTGTGCAATATGGACTTTTTCTTCACCTATTTGAATATTTAAAAACCACTTGAAGCTTGCAAATGTGCAATATCATTTCTTCTCTTGTGTGAGTAGAAAAAACCATTTGCAAGCTCGCAAATGTGCAAAAAGAAATCACTTGCAGGCTCGCAAGTGTGAATCCTTTAGAAATGTGTAGAATAAATTAAAGTTTTAAAATATGCCTTTGTAATAACAATTTTTTTGGAATGAAAAATTTTAAATTTTTGTCTCATGATTTAAATTTTTTTTGGATCTTGTAACATGCAATGTAGTTTAAAGGCCAAAGATAGACAAGTTCATTCTTATTGGATTGAAGTTTTCAATCATTTGCAAAAAAATTCATCAAATAAATATTGGGTATTTTCAAGTTTTTAGGTTGTTTTGCATATTGAGAATAAAACTAGAGGTTATGGGACCGATACCCAAAGCTGTCACTAAATCAAAGACTTCATTAAAAAAACCCATAATCCAAAACCCATGGAAAAACTCAATCATGAAAATCCTTTCAAAAAGTCTTCCTTGATTTCTATGTCATCACACCATATTATCATTGAGTCTTTTTATTCACTAAAGAACATTACATAAGAGGCTTTGAGTCCATATTTATTGAGTTTGGATTGTTGCAAGTTTTTTTGTAATCTTTTAAAAGTCCATTGTGTTATAACAATTCAAAAATAATTCATGAAACTCATACAATTTGATTATATTACATAAAAGATTATATTGTTGAATATTTTATCCTCTTAATCATTTTTATTTAATCGCATGACCAAATCCCAAAGTCTTACCCAAAAAAAACAAGTTTTGTGACATCATCTTATGGACAATGTAATGTGCTTTCACTCACCATGTAATACACATCAAAACTTGACCTGCTTTTTCCATTTGTATTTGTAGGTTCGTTAGAAAGCACAACCTTGTTGTTTTGTGAGCATTGGCATTACTATGGACAATCAATATTAATGCTGGTGGAATTAGCCACAGTGCCCACTGCGCATTTCACACTTCTAAAATGCACACAGGACAAGTTTTTATGAATGTGTCTTAAGGTGCTACCAATGTTTTGATTTGACATTGGCTCTACTTTTCAAGCAATGGAAGGGCAGGCAGTGATTTTGTTTTTGGCGAGAAAACCCACTAAAAGGCGACACTGCCCTCCAAAATCTGGCGAAAATGGCCTGTTTTCTGAGAAACAAATCGCCAAATTGAGACAGTCTTAAAGTTTTTGGGAGAGAATGTCACCACAGGGCCGCCTGTGGACAACAATTTTAATGGCCAAATCATTAAACTGTCGCCATTTATGTCGCATTTTGACATGTCAATAACATGTCGAGCTGCCAGGACTGCCTCTGTTATCGTCTGCTGGTTTGCATATTTTCTTTGCCTCCCTCCACACCACAAAAGACAGTGAAGTTGGAGGACACATTTGAACAATAATGCAAGAAGGAAAATTACGTCCCTTCAATAAAATTTGAGTATGATTTGTGTACCCATTTATCATTTGTCGTTAAATCTGACCAATACTTTCACAAGGAAATATTAATGTGAGTCAAAAAGAAAAAGAAAGGAAGGGAAAGCTCAAGTCCCAGTTAATTCATCATAGTTGAACATATTAGATTACCGAACCTAGACCCCAACTCTGCCTATCTTAGACCCTTAGCCTTGAGAAAACCATATCCGGTGGTTAACTCTTCACTCTACTCAGGCTTCACCATCAAGGCAAATATCAACCCAACCAAATCTGAAGGTGCCAATTCTCTATTGCCAGAGAATCTAGGATCAGTGACTTTCACACAAGGTGATAATCTCGGATTTTCACTGAGAACTTGCCTGAAACTTTAAATGGGTATGTGGAGATCTTTTGATACTTGCTCTGGAATTGGAGTGTTAAACCAAGGGGTTAGGTTTATGTGACTTAGACTTGAACTAGCAACCTTTTGACAGAATCTACACCAGAACGAGACTAAGGAACTATCCTTTTGTTAATACCAAAATCAAGATCAAAATCAAAATTGAAACAGTGGAAATAAATAAATAAATTGAACACAAGCTCAGATTCTTTAAGGAACCAAGCTTTAGATGAATGAAAAATAGAATCAAATAGGCTGAACTTCATAAATAATTGATTGATTTGAATTAGTCACACTACTCACTTCCTGTACTTGTAAAACTTTGTAACTTTACAAAATGTGTAATGTATAGGTACACGGAAAAAAATTGTAATATCAAAACTGGGACCAACTCATAATTTATTCTTCCCCTCTTTTTTAATAAATTTCAGGAGATTTTCAAATAGATATCTACCTATGTAAATTTTCTATAACTACTTATACGCTATAGAAAACTATGCAACCTTGCTTCCTTAGCTTGATATGGCTAAAACTTGTGATCAAGACAGGCATACAATTTGGATGTTCAACAGATTGCAAATCGCTGGTAGGAATTTATAAGAGTGAGGACACCCCCATTGTCCCACTATAGCGCACGACAAGTGCTTTACAGTGTACACATGCAATTTCCACTATAATGCACGCCTTCGACCCCTTCTTATAACCCAAGATATACTTAGGTTGTCCTGGTGGTTCATGCAAATTTTGCCAATTTGATAAATGCCAATACTTATAAACAAGTCATGAAGAAGGCAAGGGAGGAAGTGTGTTTTATATTGTGATCGCAACATGCATGATTTCTTGGTGGGATTTAGCAAATTTACAACCATTTTGTAGTATTGTACTGCATCCCTCTTGTAGATGGATCATTTGACACTCCTCTTGTTATATATTTCAGTTCGAAATGTTGAACATATATCCACAAGGTTTGATCCTTGGGGTCTTGGCTCACTTGTATAGCCCATTCTGGGGGCTCAAAAAGGTTTTGGGTTCAAACCCTGTTGTCTGCAGTTGGAACTCTACCAACCCTCTGCAAATGAACTTGATTTGGGAGGGTTGTCAATGGGGGGCTTGTCAGGTTGGATCTGCAGTTGTGCTTCAAAAGAGAAAAATTAAATATGCAATATATATCCAGGGTTTCCCTAGGCCCTAATAGACACAAGTGCACCCCTTCACCATTGCCACATGTGCCATGTTCTACATTGGAGCCAATTCTTCTTCACTCATGTGGAAATTCAAAGATTAGAAAACATATTTTATACCTAACTTGGTTAAATAGTACCAAACATTCACACCGATTTCACCAGCTTGAAGTCATGTGCTATTTTATAACCTAATACTTCCAACATAATTCACCACAATATCATTCAAAATAATACCTTTTAGAAATTCCATCAATTCTTATTAGCATTGCACAAAGTCTTCCTAAAAGCCATTCAAGCTTCTTGAGCTTATAATGAAGATTACCAAATCCAACACTAATGTGTTATTAGTTATTATCCTCCAAATGAAATTACCTTATTATGATAAGAATTGGTCCTTGGACATGCACATTTGAATCAAAGAATAAGCATGAGGGTTGCTAATAGGTCTTCCAATTAAGCACCCACTTTACAACCCATATACATGCACAAACCTAGGAAAGCAAAAATAAATCCCACATCCAACCACCATTCACACCCTTAGACTATGCATACATATTAGCTTCATTGCAAAACTTTTATGAAGAAGAAATTGGCAACAAGCTATTGAAATAAGCCAATAGAAAGCCATCCAATTCAATCATGGTATGGATCATTTGCATGTCCAATTGAAACCTATATTGTTTAGCACAAATAACTCCAACTGTTGTCATATTTGAGGTCTATGGATTGGTAACTTTTTTTCTACATCTATTCCTATGGCCCTTATTTGGGCCTCTATTAATATCTACTACCACATCAAACATAAAATGCTAATTATTTTGCCTCTCCCATAAACATGAAAAATTGGGCAACATAAAGTGGAAGATTATTCAAATCTTGCCACATGGGCCAATCATTATTGTTCATGAACCAAAAGACATCGTTTTCTTTACTTGCTCTTCTAGAGGTCATTATATCATCTACATATTTATTGGTCAATTTAACTGATGTCCTATAATTATTGATTTTGAAAAAAATCTTTTGTTTTCGCTATTTTTATGTTTTTTGGGAAATGATAAAACAATTTTGAAAACATGTTTTTTGATTTATAAAACACCTAGTTTCAAAGACTTCTTAAAATACTTGAAGCCTAGTTTGGTTTAAGATTAGGTTCAATTCCATTTACATTACACCAAACTAATTTTTTTTTGTAATATTATTTTTTTTCCAATTAATGAACAATGCCCATGATAAAGGATTATGTATTAATTGTTATGTACAACCAATTAAAGCTAATAACTTGTTAAAAAAAAGGCTTGGTTATTGTTCTTTTACAAATATAATTTTAATATGGCTAAAGATTTGAAAACGTGCACTTATTTCAAAAGCCTAATAACAACTCAATTCAAATTTAGGCTTCAATTTTTGCAAGAGGCAATTTTATAGTTCATATATCCTAAAACTTGACCTAGTGCAAGGACTTGAACTTGCCTAATACTTTGGACTTGCCAACATTGGTCCAAACTTAGTTTCACATTATTTAAATGGTGTATTGTAACAAAAAACATGGGGCTCTGAACATAAAACCCAATGTTCAATCACAAAGGCACTAATTAGACTTTCATTAAGTAGTGGTGGATTTGTTCAAAGTCAAGTACATCATAAAATATCAAGAATCTTACTACTACCAATCTACACTTCTAATAACATATTGAAAGATGAAAGAGGTCAAATTTTATATTGTACTAAGGTGGTTATGTGCCTCTCCACCCAAGCCCACAATGTTGGAAATGCCACTCAATGAAATGTTCCAAATAACATCCATCTTCCTCCTCACATCCAAGAAATCCAATCAACAATCACACACACACGATATATGATTGACAACACTATCATACAACACAACAAAATAATACCATAAAATTTCAATCTAACAACAATAAATAATATTGCCCACCAATATAGTTGTTCTACCACTTAATTGAACTTCACACCAAACACACATTGTTCAAACTTCAATTTGAACACATAAGCACACATTGATAAACTACATGATTCTAATTATCACTCCCAATTCCTCCAAAAGATTTGTTGTTCTTATTAACGTCCATTTCAAGAAACCTTGTTCATGCACATCACTTCGCCTCAAAGTCTTCAACAACACAATACACATGTCCCATATTATTCACTACTCACTAATTTCATTTTGATCATTTCATCTAGCAACATTAGGACTCATGACAAACATTTTGCAACCCACAAGGTTATTGCAAATTTCAATAAACACTAAGTTATAGCCAATTTAAGAAATAAAACGTGCATCCAAATAATCTACTTATGCAATATGCCACTCCATTCAACACCTGATTCCAAACAAAAACATTCTCCAAACATTTCACCTACCTACCATCATTGTGGTCTTATGACAATTGGATCGCCTTCAACATTTTACAATAACAACCTTTTTTTTTGGAATTGGAATCCCCATTCATATTCCTCCACCAATGACCATCAACCAAATTTTTTGTTGTACTGAACTATTTCATTTTGCAAAACCATTCATTTTGAAGAAATTTCCAAAATGCTAAACACAACCATTGAATGACTATTCACGAAAACTTGCACCTAAATTCATTTCTAATCATAGTGCTTCATCTAAAATATGGTGTATGAATGAGCCAATTTAATTTTTTATGAAAAAATACTTATATGTACAAAGGTTATGTATATTCAAATTCTAAAAGTTTAGGATTATTTTTGTAATTGCACAATAACCTACAATAACATACACATCCAAAAGAAAAAAAATTCAAAGGATTTGAATCCTAGTTCTTTAAATAATTCTATTCAACATAACATGAGTTGTTTGCCCCAACCACACCCCCACATAACCAAAACAATGTCATCCATATTTTTGGTGAGCTTTATAAGTAACCCAACATCATATTAGATAAAATATAAACAATATTATTATTATTATTATGTTAACAACACAAGTTGGCAATATGCCAAAAACACAATGTGAATATATGACTACATTTATGATTTGTAATCATATATGACACACATGACTACATGATTCTATAATCAACCAATACCCATTGCTTTTACATATAGGTCACAAGTATTTGACTTGACTATGGTATTATAAATCACAAATGTCCATTTCGATTATGTATTCATGTTAAATCATTTGAACAAATTGAACCCCCCACCATTTTTGCCATGGACCAACTCTTTAACTATTTAACCATTATTTTAACTTGTGATAAATAATTTTATTGTGTAAGTATTGTAAGTTTATGTGTGTCCAACCATGGTGAATTAAACTACTCATGTTACTTGTAGCAGAAATAACCATCAAGTAGACTTTGATATATTGAATTTAAAAATAGTATTTTGGTCAATATTTAATATGAACATGTTTTTTTACTTTGTTGGAATTGTATTGAACAATCACATGTTTAAGGGTAAATGTATGGTAATGTGGCTCACTTTTGTGTCAAAATGTCGCAACCCCACTTTTAGAAGAATTTGAGGATGACATTCACACTCTCGAAATAGGGACTTGGGAGTCCTTTGGAACTCCCGAAATTTTAGAATTCGATTGCAGGGCTCAAAACACCTCACCTTGAGGCGTTCCTTATATCATTGGAAAGCTATCGAAAGGTAGATGTCAAAAATGGCCTCGCATGAGCCATTTGGACATCTGCAACACAAGTTATGGCAAAAAGAAGGGTCAAAAGTCAAACTAGCACTTTGATTCCCAACCACTAAAAGTCGGGAATCGACCTGACCTCGATGTGTGCAGGTGGATTGCAACATGCTATTGGAAAGCTCTCAAGGAGAGCTACAAGTTTTCTTCAGACCTCATCCTAATTGGAGGTCTGAGCAAAGAATTATGAACTCGCAAAGTTCTGATAGTCCAAACCGGGACAATTTCAAGACTCATCCTTGGGAGTCCCGAGACAAAAAGCCATTCAAATGTAGGTGTCGTGGAGAAACTTATAAAATACTATATGGGGGAAGGTGGTGGCTTCCCCTGAATCTGGGCCGTGGTGAGTCTTGTGAGTCTAAGATTGCCCGTGGCTTGTCCTAGCACTAAAGGTGCTCTAGAATGTGAATTAACCAACTTGTTGGTTGGTTTGATGCAGGTTCGAGTAAGTAATTAAAACTTGTCCTTCTTCCTAATCCCATCCCAGAGCTTCACCACACCCCTCTACCCCTTTTAGTGCTGAGAGCTGGGAGCGTGCCCTGAGTTCCAAACAATTCCGTTGTTTGATTGACTTGGACCCAACTTAGGTCCAACACAGAACTCGGGAGTGCGTCACAAAAGTTTGATTAAAGGCAAATATTTTTTTGTGTTAAAATGCCCTTGGTGAAATTTTTAATTTTAAATACATTAAATAATGACTCATTTTATACTAACAACTTTAATTATGAAGACATTTGCATAATTATTTTTTGAAAGTAATGCATTCATTATCAATAATGAACTTTTGGAAAAATAATTGGACTGGTCAGTTGACTAGATTCTTAAAAAAATCAAGAATTCATATTGAATTCCACTCCAAATTGTTTATTATGACTAAACATGGGTGGAAGAATTAAATCATAAAGCGAAATGTGAAATCTTATTATGTGAAACCTTAACCAAATGGTGGTTATGAACTTTTGAAAGGTCAGAATTTTTATTTTTTATTTTTGTTTCTCAACTTTTTTGTGCCCCATGGGTACATAATTGAAATATCTAAATGATGTTTTATTCTTATGGAATTTATGAATTTTTCTTTTAGGATTTTCAAAGTGATTTCACCATATCAACTAACAACAACATTTTTCAATATGGGTTTTGAGCTAGTTATAAGAGATTTCATAAGTGATTGAAACTAAAATAATCAAAGATTACACTAATGAAAACCTTAGGAATTGAAACCATATCCATATGGATCATTTATTAAAACTTGCTTGTGACTCTTGTAAAAGTTGTATTTGCCTAAAATGAGCCATTAGACTATGTATTTACCCTTAAAGTAAGTATAAATGAAATTCATTGAAATATAGGCAAATGTTGTAACTTACAAAGTAGATTGCAAGTAGATGAAATATTAGATTTTTCTTACTTTCAAATTAATGTTCTACTAAAATTTAGGGTTGTAAACTTCCATCTTCTTCCTATTATTATCAAAATGTATTAAACTCTTAATGTAAAAGTATGAAAATTTGAACAAAATATTCACCAATCAATTTCAAGCATACTTGGTAATTACTTTTATTACACAAAAATCTTTCAAATTTTGTATTCAACTAGTAATAAACTCACTGGAGGCATATACATTTTCATGATGACATTTAACAATGATTTGAATCTACTTTAGATTGTGTTTATGTTGAAATGTGCCATATTTTAAAACTACATTCTTAGGTGGGATACTTTTTTGGTCAAATTTACCATCTTTCACCCATTTATATTTCACCAAAATGGTGAATCTATAAATGAGTAACACATGTTATACTAATAAGTAGTAGGTACTATTAGGTAATAGGTATTATTTGGCTACTTAATACCCCTACTATTAGTAAGTAGGTGGATCTATTGCTAAATTTGGATTTCTAGATTTTGGAATTTGTGGACTAGGTATTTAGTACCTAGTCCAATCCCAAATTTGCAAATCCAAGGCTCATTTCTAAAAAAATACTTATTTCAGAAAATCTAACACATACCAATGATGAAATAAAAAGTTCAATGTCATTGAATTAGAAATAAAGTTCAAAAAATACAGCTTGATAAGTTGCATTCATAGTCTACATCATTATGCATTATCTATTACTGAACTATCACACAAAACTTGAGTGGCTAAGAGTACATTTTTATTCAATTCAATTCAATTGTACTTACCAATGTTGTATTGTTATTAAAATTTGGAAACTCCAATAGAGCTTCAAGCCCTGAGGTATGTTTGTGTTAAAATGACTCATTACATGTGTAATCAATATTGAATAACACACCTATAATATTTCAACTCAACTTAGGATCCAATTTCTCACATAACCTAGATATTGTCATGTAATATACATTCAAAAATATACCCTAGAAAAGTATCAATCATTGTATTAACATTGGAGGGAGAAAAAATCATTAATTTATCACATGTAAACCTTGAGTTTGTAAACAAATTGACTAAGAATTCTCAAACATGATCCAACTTTTCCAAAACATTCATACTATGAAAATTGAATAATGATTACAGATCATGTGGTTGGGGTGTCCAAAAAAATGTTTTGCAAAATATTCAATGGACCCCTTCAATTGGTAACATCATTAAAGGTTAAATGACACATTCATCTTGGAATTTTTTATTTGATACATTACTAAGGTATTATCATATTCAAACCACTTCTAATTTGAACAACTTAATTTTTTTTTGACAAGTTAGGATTTTGTTTGGGCCCATTGTGAAAAATGACTAAAGTGTCATGTATGTATTATTTCCTCCCACATTGTATACCCCAAATAGCTTAAGCATTGATGTATATAAAACATTAAGTGTGGTAGGAACCAAGTGCCCTGGGTTGAAATCTACAAGGTTTCAAAAGTGAACAAAAATGGGGTTTTTTGGACATTGATAAAACATTGCCACATTGCATGAATTTTATTATTCTTATTTTCATAAATGAAAAAATTAAATAATTTAAATGAAAATATAAAATTTGGAAGGAATTTATTTCATTGACATGAAAGAAAAAAAGGGAATTTAATACAAGTCCTAAGTCGTGTGAAGGAAAAACTAAGTTTGGGAAGTTTCAGGAATTTTTTGTGTGTTTCAAATGGGTTACCTCAATTATGCTTGGGGTTGGTTTGGATCATCATTTGGATTCATGTAAAAATAAATTGCAAAATTCACAAACCCTTGCATAAATGTAGAGATAAATTATAAATTTCAAAATGCAAAAGTAAATTGTAGAATTCAAATTGTAATTCAGAACATAAATTGTGTGCAATGGTTGTACACCACATCACCCTTTAATGTTAATTCCTTCCTACTATGTTTTTGGAAAACATAAATTGAATGTGAATCATTTTACCATGGATTTATTTCCCAATACAACATTGTATGTGTTAATGCAATCTTCATGTGTGTTTAACATAATTCATTAACTTCTAGGCTTTTTAAATGAAGAACAACTTTTCACCATGGTATTTTGGGTTCATTTATTAAAAAAACACTTATTGAACTTTTGGAGGGAAAATAAATCAAGTTTGTGAAATTCATGCAACATTTGTAAAAATTGAATAGTAAATGGAGTTATTTTTATTCACTACACTAATATGCGTCCAAATTCACTATGTTTCATTATATTCTAAATTAACTTGGACAAATTTACTTTGAAAAAAATGGCCAATCCTTAGTGAATGAGGACTAGTTGTTATAAACAAATGAATTCATTAATCAAATTCATTAATAGTTAATTCACTAGCCTAGCCTCCAAGTTCATAACTAGTTTAAGTTAGGTTATCTAACTTAAATTGGGAACTTAAACCAATTAAACCCATCAACTTAATGTGCAAGTGTGAAAGTTTGAACCCTTCACTTCCCTTCACCTCCATCCTTAAAGAACAAATCTTTAACCATTGGACCAATATTTAAATATTTAGTGATATGATTTGTCATCACATATTATTATGCATGTTCTTTTTTTAACCTACTTAAATATCTTTCCTACATATATTACCTTGTTACCCTACTTTACATACCTATGTAACTTAGGATCCTAACAAATTTAGGCTATTTTTAACCTAGTGTAATTTATGATAGTCTAAGTTTATAAATTAATTTTATGCTATTCTTAAACTAATGTACTTTACAGTATCATAACTTAAAATTTTAGGCTAATCCTAATTGCTATGTTATTTTTAGGTTATTTTACCCTAAACTATTTTTGGCAATTCCACCCTTGGTTATTTTACAGTATTCCACCATAGTCTATTTTCAACTATTGTAAGCTAATTCACCTTAAATGTTTTTAGGCTATTTTTGAATATTCTAAGTTATTTCACCTTAAGCTATTATAATATAATCTAGTTTAAATAATTTTAAGTTATTTCATCTTTTGCTATTTAAAGCCAAACCACCCTAAGCTCTTCTTGACTATTTTAAGCTATCCCACCTTAGGCTACGATAGGTTAATCCAATTTGTGCTATTCTATGTTTTTATTATTATCTTAAGTTAATCCATTTTACAATATTCTAGGTTATTTTTTATTATCTTAGGTTATTCCACACTATACCATTCAAGGATAGTGTACCCTAGGTTATTTTATGTTATTTCATCTTAGATTGATATTCTAAATTATTTCACCTTGACTATTTTAAATTATTTTCAGCTATTTTAAGTTATTCCACCCACAAGGCTCACTAGCTAGCTCCTCATTTGCAAGTGACCCTACACCCAAACAATCCCTTTGTATTTCATTTGTCCAAAACCCATAACATCCCAACAAAATGACATTAAAGTTTGAGGTTAGCTGAACCACATTGCAATTGATTTTGACATGAGGTCAAAACAAAGGAGGTTTTGAAAGTGACAACAATAGCTTTATTTTGATTATTGGATTTTGCATCAAGTCTTTCATTACCAATTTGGCAACCACACTGTGATATTACCTTTGAGCTGCTTGATTTTGCTTTAGAGAATAGAGAAACCTAACAACATCTGGAACGGTTTCATGCATATCCAGCCCCAATGCATGTTCATATCCTGCAGAAAGCTGGTTAGAGGGCAACACTGGATTGGACCCATTGTCCTCAAGTAGGCTGCTGAATAATTCCTTGATTCACACACACACATCCCTTGATCCTAGGCGTCAAGGTTGCTTACATACACCACCGTGGTGATGGCTGACGCACACAGTCGCTTCGCTGTAAAAGCCTTCCAAGGGCAGAGGGTTGTTGTTGTTGTTGGGCAAATGCTGCTGCTACACAGGCTATGACAAAAACTTCTCAAATGGGCGATAACAATTACTTTGGAAAGTGGGTGCCCAGAATTAATGGAGGTACCAGAACTAGAGTGTCAGGAAAAGATGACGACGGCAGAAAGACACAAGCAAAATTTGTCGCCAAGGCAGCAACTCCTCTTTGATTTCGGGCAGTTTGTGCTCATGGGAATGAATCATCATCCCTCGATTCCAGTGTCAGAAGGTGCATGCGCAATCACCACTTTCTGTTGAATCTGTTGAACCGGTCAGGTCAGATCAATGTTTCTTAACTTTTGTCCTGCCTTCCCCCACGGTCCAGTTTTGTTGGCCTTGTCTACCAAGGCAAGGATATTATGTGTTTAGATTCATTATAGAGTATAGTAGCTTAATGGATTTTGGCCCCTAAATACCTAGTAGGTCTATTTTTGATTATGAGGATTTTTGAAACATGATATTTTGGCTTGTGTTGAAACTTGAGAGTAGTTATAGAGTTATAATAAATATCTGGAAGGATTTTGGTTTCTTTTAGAGGATTTTTCTTTGAAGATTAGTTATATTTTTGCATGGTGAAATATTTGATTTTCCATAATTCTTCTTTTACCTTAAGATACTTTTAATGTAAATGGCAAAGCCACAGTGTGACACACCCCTTGTTTCATTTTTGTGTTGGTTGCAGTGTTGCTGATTTGAAAAACAAATTTACAAAATTAGGGGACCCAAAAATCCCTGACTTTATAATATTTTGGTCAACGGGAAGAAGGCCTTGCTGTCACAGCATTAGGCCTTGGGAACTGAGGGTGGAGCCTGTGGTCCATGGCATAGTGCCCCACCAGCAGGGCCTTCTCCAGCACAAATTCTCCTCTGGGTAGCCAAGAGCCCTAACATTATATTTGACTATAGTTGTTTAATGTCACAATTATACATGCTCCCAGTCTGCCCTTTGCCCCAAATTTTCCACCTTGTGATATTTGGCACCCATAACCTCCCATGTTACAAGTACCAAGGGTCTCATAACATGCCCCAATATTATTTTACATACCCCTAGCATCTGTAACATGCCTGAAACATGTATAACATGCACCCAAAATGAGTCTGGGAATGCCTAGGTGAACCAAGGGCAGACTGAGGGGAAAAATTTTGCAGCAGTACTCTTGCACTGACCACATTAACAACCATGAGGAAAGATAGTCTTAGGAGAAATTGTGGTTGGGTAGGCCCCCAAGATTACACTGTGGTTTTCAGTTATGGCTGTTATGTTCCTGGAAAGGGGACCTTCAACCTGATACCGTTGCCCATTGCCCCAAATCTCTCCTAGTTTCATAATTATAAATCCTCTTGAACTCTTATTTTCAAATGAAAGGAATTTTGTTGCTAAATTGCTGAAGAAGAATCTAAAGCAAGGTTACAAATTTCATTTGGGCAAACCCCTTGGAACTGGAACCTAATCTCAGGTTGGTGAGCCTATGTAACCAAGGGCTTGTCAAGCAGTATGGTAGCTTCTGGGGAGGGGAACACATCTGCAGAGTCACAAATGGAAATGCTCTGACATTTAATTCAGCACCATATTCTTGCTGTGAAATACATGCTTTGTCAAGTAAGTAGATGTAAAATCCTCTTTGAAATTTTGTAGTGTATGCAGAGGGCACATTATAACATGTAATTTTTTCTCCACCCTGAAAGCAGGCATTCTGAAAAAAAGTAAAGCCTTTTCTATCGATTTTTGTGCTGCGTAACACCTGTGGGTGAGAGCATTACCGAAATTGGGCTCGTGCTTGGATCTCATGCCCTTATTTCATTAATGCCCTTGCCCATGGGCTTTACCCTACACTTAACATAGATAGATGTCTCTATTTGGTGGAGATCAATCTCACACCCTTCCCCATGGGCGTTACCCTACTCTTGAACATAGATAGATGCTTCTATTTGGTAGAGACCAATCACTTGGTGAAATTGTAAGGTCCATCTCTCACAAATAGAATCTTTTGAGAGTCTGCATCACTTAAAACGCCAATCAATAAGTCGATGACTTCCATCTGAACTGGGCGGTGCGCACCCAAGTGCATTCCTTTTGGTTCACATGCAAGAGGCTCTGTAGTTAAGCCAGCTAGGCTAGTGTCTTTATGTTATGCATGTGAATGCACTCTATTGGGGATTTGATAGATAGTCGTTAGTCATTGTCCACCACCATTTGCGGATTCTGATGATAGCTGCTGTGTTACAGGCATCATGAAGCTCAAGTGCAAAAAGTTTTTTCTTCAGTTGCCTCCAAAAAATCAAAACAAACATGTATTGCTTTTGTATGTGAAGCTTTTGGCTGGTGTTGGATTCATGATTTGAATGGTGAAGATTGATTCTTGAGTCTTTATCTCAAACAGTCACAGCCATCTGCTTGCAAATTGGCTTATGGAGTTTAGGTCTAAGTTGTGAGCACTAACCTTAAATTGAGCAACAAGTTTTCATTGAATTGAGATCCTAGAGTTTGTTTTCCTTTTAATTTTCTTTAGCTCATAGTAGTGAGTGTCTTACATTACTATTCCATCCTAACAAACCATGGGAGATATTCATAGGCTCCGTCAACTCTAATACAAGCTCATGGGGAACACCTGGAACCAACCCATGGAACAAGTTCCCATTTGTGGTACATTTTTCTCTCCACCCAACTCCCAAAACCCAAAATCTTTGATATTCATTGCTATTACAGTTGCAATTGGAGGGAGCAAATGTCGTTTATGTCCTTTCCAGTCACCCATGGTGGACACTCAACAACACATATTTCAGCTAGAGTACACTTCCATGTTGAGCCAACAACCACCCAACTTCAACATTCATATTGCAACATTTGAGAATGATGATGACAGTCATCAAGGATACTCTTTTCTTGCAAAGTAAGTAGGAAATAAATGGTTTTCTGATAATTTTTTCCCCTACCTCTTCCTCTTCACAAACAACATCAGAATTCCATTCATCACAGTTGGACAGAATATGATTTATCCTACAGCAGTAGCAGTAGGCCTTGGGCCCATGACACATGTCTCAGGTAAACAACGGGGTTTTATCCATTTCAATGCAAAATATGTGTAGTATAGGTACATCACACTGTGGCATATTATTCTGTTGTTGTGGCAATATGGTTTCTCACACAACATTTGCAATGGGGTAAACTGTATGGTCTCATCCATTTCAATGTAAAAATTATGTCTTATATAAGGTAGTGACATTTTCTGATGTTGTGTCAATAGGGTTTCCCCAAGCAAAGCAATTGATCAATTCCTATGAAAGTTTTACTTACACTAATCCACTCTTTTGAATATGCAGCCTAGCCCGCGGCTTATCCTCCTGGGGGCAACGAATTCTCCTGGAACATGAGAATGTTGAATGTGGTAGTGTGGCATGTCTTGTTGGGTGTAATCCTGGACAGAAGGAAGGACAGGTAAGTCTGAGTCACAACTTTTTATTCCCCTTCACTGCAACCCCTTTCCAGGGGTTTTATTTTCAATTCTGTGATGTAGCCAAATTTGGCTACAGGTCGGAGAGCAAAGTAAAAAAAAAAAGAATCCTGCTTTATTTTGGCGACCTGGTGGACCGATTGCCTAAATATGAAAAAAGAAAAAAAATCCCTCAAAATCTGGCTACTTTGGTGCATTCAAAAAAAAACTCCATATGAGTCACACTGGATTTTCTTTTTGTTTTTTGTAGCCAGGAAGACAAATGGCGCCCCTTTAAAATGCACTCGACAGATCGATCCAAAAAATGAAATATTTCCCAAAAATAAATCTCCTTCTGTTCTATCCCACACTTTTATTACTTGTACCACAACTGTCAGGGGCCGTGCAGAAGCGAATCCGTCCCGTCCTACCCCCTCTCTCAATATAACCTGTCTCCCGTCCTGTCTCGACACTCATCGTCTGTGTTGTGCTGCTGCGGCTGCTGTTGTTGCCCGCCACCTTTCTGCCTTTCTCTCAGCTGGAGTGGATCAGTCAGTCTCTTGATCTTTCTTAGGGATTCAGCAGCTTGCTTGCTGAGGATCGATTCTCGTTGTGAAAATTATCGATCGGACTTCCTGCACTAGGTTGATCCGGGGTTTGCAGTTTTTGTGGCAGATATATCAGCGTATTACGCAGTAGCAGCTGCAGCTGGGCAAGCTACAAAGTGTTGTCATCTTTGTAAGTTTTTCTTTGACGTCGTTCTTGCTCGCTTTCACTCGACTTGTTTTTCGTCTTCTTCTTCTCTCTTTCTCTCTTGGGAGGAAGTCTGTTCTCTACGGCTGTTAATTCTAGAGCTTTGCAGAGAGTTATTGTCGATGTTTCAGCGATCGAGTAAAACGATATGGAATCGCGGGTGATCGAGAATCGAGACTTAAGTAATTACAGCTGTTTGGATTCAGAAAGACATTGCTTAAATTTTCGTACGTTGAGTCGAAGAATTTAGTCTTGAGATGAGATGCGTATGAGATGGCGGGAGCAACGTGATTCCATGTTTTCCATTTTGAATCTGAACTCAGGTGCTGGTGATTTTGTTCTGTGCTTTCTTTTCCTTTTTTCTGTTGCAGCAGACGATGGCGGCCAGTCGATACGCAACGGGCATTTTGGCCGTGACTTTGGTAGCCATTGTGCAGCAGGTGCATGGCTGGAGCACGGCACATGCGACATTCTACGGAGGCAGCGACGCCGCAGGCACTCAAGGTCAGACACGATTCTCCTTCTCCTCCTTCTCCCACATTCTCTGCAAGTGACGTCGAGTAGCGAAGTATCAGCAGTTCAAGAGATCATCAGTGATGTTCTCTCGAGTGCAATGCTGTCGTAGAAAGAGCGAACCAGATCACCTGCAATGGAATGCAAAGTTGTACACTGCGCGAGGAGAGTTTGAAAATAGGTGCTCATGGCATTTTGATGTGGAGATCATGTCTGTGTGCAACAGGCGGTGCGTGTGGGTATGGAAACCTGTACAACTCAGGATATGGGACCAAGACGGCGGCACTGAGCACGGCGCTCTTCAACCAAGGACTGTCGTGTGGAGCTTGCTTCGAGGTCATGTGCCAAGGTAGTCAATGGTGCTTGCCGGGTAGATCCATCACCGTAACAGCCACCAATTTCTGCCCCCCGAATCCCAGTCTCTCCAACGACAATGGCGGCTGGTGCAACTGGCCGCTCCAGCACTTCGACTTGGCTATGCCTGCCTATTTACAAATTGCTGCATACCAGGCTGGGATTGTGCCTGTGAGTTATCAAAGGTACAGACGTTGTAGATGTCTTGTGGGATCGACTCCTCTAGTCCCATTCAAAGAAAATCTTGTTGTATGATCTGCTGGATCATGATCTAGCGCAATCCCAGCTTCTTTCTAGCTGCTCATTATCTCTTCAACACTCCACTCCAGGACATTCTTGAAGCTCTTCTTTGCAATCGGAATATGGTTTACATTGTTAAGTCTGTACAAAAACACAAGAATCTCAATTAGTCCTTAGCTTTCCAGTTTCTAAAAGAACTTGGCAAAAATTCCATTGCTTTGGTTGATCTGTTGGAAGCAAGACTAAATCTATTGACACAAGGATCAAGTCTGATGGTGCACTAGAAGAGATGTTCTGCTAAGTCTGTAAAAACACAAGAATCTTAGGGGGCTTCCCATCAATTTCTCAAAGGTTTTGGCAAACCTTCCAATGCTCCAACAGTTGATCTGTTGAAAGCAACAAGTCTAGTGACACAAGGATCTCTGATGGTGCAGAAATAGAGATGTTTTGCAAAGTCTAAAAAAACACAAGACTCTCAAGGAGCTTCCCAGGAATCTTGTGGCTTCCGATGCTCCACTAGTTGATCTGTTGGAAGCTTGAAGTCTAGTGACACAACTTGGATCAAGTGTGCTGGTGCACAAGAGATGACAATTTTTGCTTTGGTCATGCATGGATCTCTTGTATGGATCGACCAAGCTTGTTTTTTTTCTGTTGTCCAGTTTAAGTGCTTGCAGCTTGATGCTAATTGAGGATGGTTCCTTCCAACACAATACTTTGTTGTTACAGGGTTTCGTGCATCAAGTCTGGGGGGATTCACTTCACCATCAATGGACATTCATACTTCAACTTGGTTCTCATCACAAACGTAGGCGGATCTGGAGATGTGCAGGCACTTTCCATCAAGGGTTCCAACACGGGATGGCTACCCATGTCAAGGAACTGGGGTCAGAACTGGCAAAACAATGCCAACCTTGATGGTCAGAGCTTGTCTTTCATGGTCACCACTGGGGATGGTCGAACTTTGACATCCATGGATGTAGCACCTCCATACTGGGGCTTTGGGCAAACATACACAGGAACCCAGTATTATTGAAAACCTATAACCTCTGCCTGTATGTCATAAATATTTCCAAAAGTTTCGAGACAGTGAAATTAGTTAGTAGTAGTCTAAGGGCTTTGATCGATTCATTATTCATTCACGCAAGAGTTTCAAATTCCAGCTTCGTAAACACATGATGCTGTGCGGGTGGAAAATTTTCCACTCCTCTGATTTGACCCATTTAAAATTTGGAACAGATTTGGGACAGCAACCCATGCCTGTATGTAAAGATTTAGAGGAGACAGATTCTGAGTCAGCGGAGCTGTGAAGTGTTCTTGCAGTTTGATATAAGAGCAGCCAAAGATGCAGCTAGAAAAATTAGGGTTCCAGTATGGTAACAATATGCTGGAAAAGCCATTACCAAGATTGATGGAGGGACGGTGTAAAAAACTGTGTTTGTGCCAGTTACTTGTGTTATTTCACTGACCTGTGGCTGCTGAGGTATTGGCACATGTTCACCCACAGCCAACAAAGTAGACAGACTTCTGGAGCTACTTGATGGGAGCCTTTCAATTTGATCCAGAAAATTTAAATTGAGTTGTGTGTTTGTTTGGGGATTCCTGCACTTGTAGTAGGCTAGGCGAGTTTTCATTTTGTCATACCAAAAGACTTTTATGTGTGTGACTTTGTTAATTCTAATAGTACTTTTTCAACAGATTTTCATTTTGTGTTTGTGCTTTGAGCTTGGATTCCTGCACTTGTAGGTGAGTTTAATTTTCCAACATCAAAGTTTTTATGCATGTGAAACTTTTTAGTTCCAATATTTTTGGGTGTCAATTTAGTAGTGCATGACATATGATTTTTTGTTCAAATTGTTAGATTTTCTGTTTTCAACCATAATTAACCTCCAAGGAATCAGAGCTAGCTACATAATCTCTACATAAATATGGTCTACATATGAGGATGTTGCTCCCTAAAACTAATGAAAATGGGATTTGCTTGTAAGTTGTATCCTACATTAGTTGAGACTTGGAAGCAAATTCAATTGTGAGTACCAACAAACACCCAAAAATAAATCGAACAATTCAAATAAAATATGTGATGATACAACTAAGAGTCTCTTAGTTCTGGAATCTCTTTGCCAACTTGATACTGATGGATCCATATAGATGATGTGTTTTCTGGTTGTGCTCAAATATAGACTGAAAAGTTCTCAAACTTGAATGTCATGGACAAAGTTGCTCTGGATGTCAAAGCTCTTGAAACCTGGGAACTGGCGAACACTAGTTTGCGGTTTGTACTCCAGGTCAACCTCATGGTCAGGTGACAAGTAAGAGGCTTCCAGTGTTAGAAGGTAGCTTACATCAAAGCAACTCAGCTTTAATTAGTGGTATTGCCTAGAGTGGGACAGCTTTAGGAGAAAGACTTGTCTTCAAGCACAACCAACAAGGCAAGTTTCATCTGCTTGTGTGTTGCTCCCAATTGTGGGTATATAATATATACACATATATATATTATGTGCGATATGTGCATGTGTAGCTCTCAAATCAAAATCAGAACTTTTTACACTAATACTTCCACTCCTTGGGTGCAAGCTGAAAGTTTAATTTCAACATTGGACTTCATCACCTAGTACCAAATAAAATGTCTTTGTAATAAATTGAAATTGAGCCAGGAAGTTGCATCCACTATTATTTGGATAGTTGTCAACCCTTTTTTTCTTGTCCCCATTCCACTTGCAATGAAATTTACTCACTAAGTTTGTATTACTATTTTGTTCAATGAACTTTCCATTTTACAAGTTGCACTTAACCAACAACATATTTGACTTCAAATTCCTACTACACTCAAATTTGTTAAGTTTGCATTATTATTTCATTCAACAAACTCTCCATCTAACAAGTTACACACAACCAACAACACAATTAGTTTTAAGTTCCTAATAATCTCAAATTTGAATGCTTGGGAGTGCATAACCTTGTAGTGCAAACTCATGCTTGTAAGTGCACACAAATTTGAGCATGAGTTTGCATTACTAGTATTTGAAAGTGTGAATTTTTTTAGATTGCCCAATTTGGAAGCATTTCTTTCAAGGGGGGATATGGTGGTCCAAATCTCCTCCAAATGCCAGAAGCTACAGTTTGTTGCAACCTTCATACCTGAAATGGTGCGCTACACAAAAAGTGGAGAAAACCAAACAAAAGTGTTCCAAAACAAAGGCGGTAGACTTCAATTCAAAGACCTTACCAGCTATCTTTAATGCCATTACGAGGTAATCCAACAGTTGAAATTCAAACATTTTAATTACATTTCATTAGGTTAGACCTATACCTTGGATTGCAACACAAATCAAAACCCCAGAAAGCAAATACCTCAGGCCATAATAAAACCATGAACAACAACATCTAAGCAGTACATAGGGGAATCATGCCCCTAAACTGTAGATAATTAAAATTCTTCAATATTACTAAACCAATTTAATGTTGAGGTAATGTATATATATAAAACTAACACTTAAACCTACAAATTAGGGGGTATAAAGTGAGAGATGTTAGCAGCTGGGTCAGTCATTTTCCTTCACCGACCCTCTTGGTGATCACTATATCATGTACATACTTACAAGTCCAAAGCCAGTTTCATATTATTTAAAGGGTTGTATTTCATCGAAAGTATTGTGTATATGTAATTATATTGTTGGAATGAAGATGAAATAAGCATAAAGTTTAGCCAAGCCTCCTTTTTACCTTCTTTTATCCTAAGTTAATTGATAAATTGTTGAATTCCAGTTGTGATGATAATTAGCATTGAAACACATATAAGGTTCAATAATATGGTTTTCAACTTGACAATTATATATATATATATGGTTTAACTTGACAATTATGAAAACTTTTCATATGAAATTTCAAGTCTTATTATTCCACCCCTTTCATCCACTCACCTACATATGTGAAAAGATCAAATAAAATGTATCTTTTTATAATAAAATTTTCATAATTTTTTTGAATTTAAGTCAATTTAATTGAAAGCAAATTAAATCCAATGAATTTGAATTGGATTGAATTGAATTTGATTCAATTCAAATCAAATTCAATGAGAACATTAACCTTGCTAAATTTAAAAGAGAAGAATATTGTGTTTAATTCAATTTTTAATTTGAATTCAATTGAGTTCAACAGAACTTGAATTTCATCGAATATATTTGAATTTGGGATCAATGTAACATGTTATGGGCATGATGCTTGTTGCATGCATAATGCCACACCACAAAATTAGGGAATGAATCTTCAAATTGAAGCTTCAACTAACCATATCCACATTTACACAAGGGATGCATTTACATAATGAATTAAAAGGTATACTAAGTAGATGGCGAAAATTACAATAGTTTGGAGCATAGTTAAAATCCTAAGTTAAAACGTAGCTTACATAAGAAGGCTGCCCTCAAGGGGATGAAGATACTAGTGCATGTGCTAACTCACCCTAGTTGGAAACACCTCGTTTCATTCAACACAACTAATGGGCCCTTGTGTTGTTGGCCAAAGTCCAGTAAACCTCTTGTGAGGGCACTCATCCCAATACTATTTGAGTCAAAGTGAGCTTAATTATAGAACTTCTATTGAAACTTGTTAATTAATTCTAACTTGGCCTTTGTGCTGGTGCACACTAATAGTAATGATCAACTAATCAATTCATGAAAGAAAAAAATTGATTTTGCAAAAATTAAGTTCAATTTGAATGAAAGTATTGAATGACATTGCATGCATCTTGAATTGAGTTCAAATTTATTTGAAAAAACATGGAATGAAAATTGGTGAAAAAGGTATTGAAAATCTGCTTTGAATATGGTACTAAAAGAACTAAATTAAAAAGGCATAGATCCAAAAAGACATTTTTCATGTCTCATTATTTGGGAATGGGCTAAACAAATTTTGAGCTAGAATTTGATAAGACAAAATAATAAGAAACCATGTAATCATCCTACCTAAACTAAGTACAACGAATCATTGTCATTATAATTAAATTTCTAGAGACAAAAATCGCTCAAAATTCAATAATTTTTGTTCCATTAATCTCAAAATTGCAAAACAACAAATGTGCACACTACCTCACCAAGCACTGTCCAGTGATTTCAAAAGTGAAGGGGAACTCACCGTCTGGGAGGGTTAGGGCATGTTCACATCCAAACAAACAAACACCTACTCATTCTCTCATGGCAGAATCATCAGTGGGGCAGATTCCGCCTCAATATCACTATACACAAGACTCTCACAATACACACTATACATGACCGCAATTGGAGACAATGATAATAATATCTGAAGGGGGGAAGGGGAGGTGCTTTGGGTTTTGCTCTATGTGTCATTCATGTGAACTCAGCCTAAATACAAAGGTAGCATGCACCTGGCCTAGAATATGCAATAATTTATTCCGCTTCTGCTCTATGTATGATTCAACTGAAAATCGTAAGGACTCGGGACTCAGGAGTATATAATATATACCTAGCTAAGAATATTTGATAAGATTTTGCATACTTTTGGGTATTTGCTTGCATCTCCATACAAAATCTATTACCTTTTGCAAATTCATGTGTACTCATGCATGTGTTATAACAAACTTGATAGTTTTGATGTTATAGTTATAATACATATTAGAACATCTAGATACTAGATTAAACATATTATATCTGTAAAATACTATATAATCACACAAAAACATTATGAGGCAATGCATATTATTATCCATTATCCATCTTCCCATTCATGCAAACATGTTTTGATCATTTATAGTATAAGAGTGCATGTGCAGAGAGAAAACCAAGGAATGGCATAATTTAAGACTTTGAAATAAAAATTCCAAAGGTTGTTGATGGGAGAGACACAATCAACCATTTTGACTTTGTACCTACGACCTAAGTACTTACATTAGTGAATACATATATAGTTAGTAAATACAATTGATTTTCTTTTTTGAAAACTAGTTTGAACTAGTCAATAGGTTCAAATAAATTATCAAAATTTAATGAAAAGTTACTTAGACATTATATTTAGATGTAACCTAGTTGCTTATGATTACACTTAGGTATGATCAATCACAATTTCACTCAACAGTTTTCTTGACCAAATATGAAAGTTTTTAATTGTGAAAAATGATCCTTCTATATTTCTAGACTATTTTATTTAATTTGGAAAATTTGGACCAATGTTCTCCATGAAAAATCCATTACACAAGTCAAAAACATATCTTTCAAATCAAAATTTGGCAAAAAAAATTGCTAATAAAACCCATTGATCTCATTAATTGGTTGCTTTGACATGTCATAAACAATGGGTCATAAATGAGAACTTAAATCTATGACTAGTGAATGACCACATAATGGGTTAGAATAAACAAGCATTCCCTTGATAAGTTTTCTAAATTTTGAATTGTTTACCTAGGGTAAATAGACTAATGACCAAACACTTAAAAACTCAAAGGAGGTCAAATCTTCATACATTTTTTCTCTGCTTTTGAATTTGAAAGAACATTTGTAGCCCTTCAGTAGTGCTTCCAATGCCCCAAAAAATTGTTCAATTCTGTAAAGGCATCGAAAAGATATGTGGTGTTTGGTGTAAGGGTGCTCAATGTTCAATGATCAAATTAAAACAGATTGGGATTTTAATATTAAAATTATTTATTGTTGCATCTTTGCTTCTAAATCCAGAAACAAGGTGGTCAAGAAACCTTCTTCCTTGCATCAGAATCTTCTTTGCCTTAAAAGTAGAGACTTGAGTAGGTAGGAAGAGCCTAACATGCTTGCTTGTAAGAATTCGCTTTGGGGATCCAAAAAAACAAATCTTGGAGTCCTCGCCCCTTTGAAGCTACTTGTAAGTAGCAAAGTTGACCAGTCTTTAACATCATCATCTAATTTTGTTGTTTCTTCTTTTTAGGAATTAGTTGTGTGTGTCAATTTTACTTTTTACCTTCAGGAAAAGGAAATTCTCAAGACAACAAAAAAATTGACAGTTGAGAGGAAACAAAGGAGGGGTCAAGGAACAGCGGCTTGGCAGATAGGAGGATTGTAGGGATCAAAGCCACATGTAGCAACAAATGGAGAAGAAAAAATTAGTAGAAAAAATTTCAATTAGGGTTAGTTTTACTTTTTCAACCTTCATCTAATGTTTTGGTTTTGGTTAGGGCTTTTGTTTCATTTTGAACTTGTATTGTAGTGGAACCCTTGGGATGTTAGTGAAATTCACTGTTGGACTAGAACTTATTGGCATCAATTTGTTAGAAAAAGCTTTGGACTTTTTATAGGTTCTTTTCTCAAGGGTTTAGGTTCTTGTGGAAGATGAAAAACTAGAGTGGCTTTTTAAGTGTGTGGGCCTAGAATTTGAAGATAATCTTCCCAATTGAAGAATTACTCCCAAAACTAAAAATAAAATTGTTGATGTTGTACATAGTTATTGGAATGGATTGGGATCTTTACGAGGAAGGTATTTAATCCACCACAGTTGCTTTCTAAGAAACTTTTGCATAGTGTTACTTATAGTAGGTCTTCTAGGACTAGGAACAAAGAGTGAATCCTATAATGTTTTCACATTACGATGTATAGGTTGTGTTGAATCCAACAAAGTAATGATTGTGCCACTCAAGCTTCTAGTGAAATTAAGGTTTAGCTTTGGCATAATGCCCTAGCCAAGGACCTTCAAGCAGTTTCTTATATTTATCCTTTCGATTAATTTAATCTTATGTGGTTGGCTTTGTAGATTTAAAATTATTTTATAGTATGAAATAATTTTTTAATAGGTGGGGTTTATGCTCTTATTAAGCCTCCTTCCTCATGGGCACCAAATGTCCCATGTTTGAGTGCAATCACAATGAAATGAGCCAAAAAGATGTCAAATGGGCCCTAAAAACAATCAAGATTGGAAAAATATTTATGTTTTACCATTTAAAACCATGGTAATCATGGCAAAGTTGGTCATTTTTCAATTATATGAATGTCAAAGAATTCAAACCAAAAATCCATTCAATAAAATTTAAAGTTTAAATTTCAATTTAGGACCTTTGAAAGTGAACACCTATTTGCATTAGATTGAATTAATTTTGCAAAGGACTATCAAAATGATTCATAATTTAAAAATTTTGAAATATACTTAAAAATATGTGAAATTCTAAAACTTTAGAAATTCAAAGAACTTTTTCCAAAATTGATTTAAAATTTTTAAACTTCAAAAATCTTTTACCACATATAAATGGGGTATAATGTACATGATGTTTAATAAAATTTGTAGAATATATAAAAACATTAAAAAAATTTAAATCAATTTTTTATCATGATTTTAAATTGTTACCATTTTTAAAAATGAAACATAGAATTTACAAGGAATCGACACATTTTCAAATTTTCAAATTTATTAAAAAATACAAAAAAAAATGTCATCTACTTAAATAATTATATGCATTTTTCATGACAATTTTCAAAAACAATATTTATAAAAATTCATTCATATGGAAAAAATAATTTGGGCAAAAACACATGTAATTCTTTTCAAAAGTAATGTCATTGGTTTGTTTTATCTCATTTGTGCACGTCCCTTAATTCTTCATGTTTCATTGAACTTTTTTCTTCCCATCACCCATTTTCTTTATCATGTGCCATTACAGACTTAGTTTCCACCCCATCTCCCACGCAAATCGCACATTTCCCACTAATTCCCTTTATTAACCCCATCTTTTTGTGTAAATGTAAAGCCTCAACCCTACACTTTCCCAAACCCCCATGATCATGCAGATGTAGGACCTTTTCCCCCTTTCATTTTACCAACCCCTCTAGTTGCACATGATTAGACCCCCCAACCTACCTACATCTCCTCAACACCTTTGCAACTTCCACCTAAAGTATCTTGCCCCACATGTTGGCACCAATTTACCAGTTGAAAGTTAGTTCATCATCAACATTCTTGTAAAACATTTAATTCATTTAATCCAAACCATGACCATCCCAACTCAATACCTTCCCTTGTTCCCAACTCGCATGCATTAGGTTGGATTTGGGTTTTGTCTTTGGATTTCCTTGGGTCCTTTCATCTAAGTTTTCATCGTTTTTAATTGTATAATTTCATCCCTGCCATTTTACAATAGGACGTACAAATGGTGTTTCATTTTCCATTGGATAAATTAGTGCAAGATCCTTATGATGTGGTAGTTTGGCACTTGTTCCTATTATTACCCCAATGGTGTCTCACTTTGTCGCCTCATGGCAGTGCAGCAAGGCATAAGGAAACGTAGATTCAACTCAAACATTTTCTAATAGGCAATTGGAAAAACTTATAAGAGGAGTTTTCTTTGCGAGCCCAAAGTTTGGCGACAAGTTTGAGTTTAATGCCTTTTCCCCAACACGATCCCCATATCATAAATGTCTTCTTCATAATTTAGTTTTTGGATGTGTAGGGGAATACTTTAAAGCAACTTGTGCATTGGAACTATTTCCCCTACACCCACGTTATTTGACACCACCTTAATTTTCACCACATTAAACCTTGACTTAGATGACTACTTCTTGCTTTTCTTAGAAGATTAAAAACTAGACCAAGACTTCGAACTTTCTTCTAATTCCTTCAAATTGGCATTCCAGCACATGCCCCATCTATTGACAAGTGGTTTTTTGGGATGGTTTTTGAATACCTTCAAGATTATTTTCACCTAAAAGATTCAATGAGTGGATTCTTTTAATTATTTCAACTTTGTTCTTATATTGTTAAAGGTCACAATCCACCTTGGATTACACATGTACTTGGTTCAACTTGCTTTTTCGCCATGACCAAGCCTTTAGACAGAGTTCGTCCCATTATAGTGGGGGAAACACTATATCAATTAATAAATTGCACTTTATCTTTTCAATTTTACGATGCCTTTGTAACACATTTTTCCCCACATCAATTCAAAATCGCAACTAAGGGCAATTGTGAAGTAGTAATCCATGGCATCATGTACACCTTAGACCTTTACTCCGATTGGGTTGTTCTTTAGCCAAAAGTGGTAAACACCTTCAATTCGGTGTTAATAAAGGTCATATTTTGTGCAATAGGTGCAAACATCATGCAATTCATCCCCTTTGATCGTGCATTTAATGCATTTGAGTTTACCTTATTTTATAGCCATCATAATTGTGGAAACAATGTCATAATCATCCCTTCTGCCATGGGAACCTACCAAGATGACCCCTTGGGAGGGGCATTATTCGCATTAACCCACTTTAAGGCTTTGCATTTTATAGCCAATCATTTCCCTTCTTGTCTATTTCCACCTATTGCAAATGACATTCACATCATAGGTCCTTTTTTCTATTGTATCATCTACATATGAACATTTCCAAATTGAACTTTGCATAATAGGTTTTTCTATCCAACTTCATAAATGTGTAGCATGGTCACCTTCTAGCCTACCATTTGACATCAACACCCCATCCCAATTTACCACCCCATTAAAAAGAATTAGAGTTTTGGGAGTTCCATTGGGCATTTCATCATTCACATCATCCCTCATCAAAGATGTCTTGTTAGAAGATGATCGACATGTGGATCTTCTCCTTACAATGGGTGATGTTTAGGTAACCTTTGGTATTTTAACTCACTATTTCGTGCAACAACCTCCATATTTCTTACGGTGTACACCTCCCTCTTCCACCTTCATAGAACCCATTCTTTTTAATTCCTCCTTCTTTCAAATGTTTAGGCACCTCTTGGGTCTAGAATCCTTTGACAACCTAAAAGGATCTTTAACATGTAAACAAACCTCTTTCCTAATAACTTTCGGTGGCATCAAATTTATACTGATAGCCACCATTGCACCAGTAGCCTATTTAGGGAGTTGGGCCCTTGTAGCCTTAATCATAGATGTTAGGTTAATGGTTGATCAACACCCTTTTCTTCTTGAAGCCTTAGCAAAATCAACAATATCACCTTCCTTTTCCATCAACAATTCAAGGTGGCATGTGATTTCCTACCACCTCCAATTCACACATGTCTTCATTCGTTTAAACAATTAATTAAACAACAATTAATTCAACTTCAAGATTCCATCTCAAAGCGTTTACACCATCATACTTTTTTAACATGCTCTTTGACGGGATATCTAAAACCCATCATGCTTGAATTATATCATGTTTTGGCCCAAGGGTAGGTGTTTGGCTTACAATTCAACTAATTTTCCCAAATTTTCTATTAACTTCCCTAATCTTTTCCACAACGCTTCGAATATGAGTTGGACTACCCCATCTTTCAATTGCAGGTATGCTTCAATGCATGTGCACACATTCCATCAACCTTATGGGTATCCACCTTTTACATTGTGTTCATGACAATGAGTGCATAAGAACCAATGATGTAGTTTGCAACACCTTTGCTGCCATTGTGCAAGATGTTAACTTCCATGTGGGGTGAAAATAACTACATGTGCTTCCTTCAAACATGTTGAATTCCTTTTGTCGATGAATCGACATTGTGTTCACCAAAGATGGCATTTGCACTTTAGTTGACGTTGTCATTGCCGACCCAACATGAGTGGATTTACTTCCTCGATCTTGCACCACCCAAGGATTTGTTGCTTTTGATGTGGTTCAAACCAAAAAGTAAAACTATCATAATTGACACCTTGCCGATCAATTCTTCCCCTTAGTAGTGGAAATATTTGGATGTCTACATAAGTAGGCAAATGTGTTATTACACAATTGTGCTAATGTCATTTGAAGTTTGAAAGGACCATAAGGTCATCCTCTTTTTGTCTTAGTTAATTTCCTTTAACAAAAAAATTCAATCACATTGCAAAGGCTACAAGCATCTTTCATCTTAAGTTGGGTGGTAGTTGTAGGCCTAGCTACTTCCCAACTTCCACCCCTTTAAGACAAATCTCCCATCTCCACAATCGACTTATTGCTAGCAACCAATTTTTAATATGGAAAAATATGACCAGCCTATTATAAGCAATGGTTTTTTGACATGGATAGGTTTTGACATTTAGTTTGAGCTAACTTGATGTCATATAAAATCTCCCTTTTCTTTTTTCTTATCCTTTTGTACATTTTCCTAATTTACGATGTGTCTATCAATAAAGTTTTGCAAGGTTGTAGCAAAAAATATTTTGTAAAATTTTAGTTGGCACACCCATCAAGTTTTTAATTATTGAAAATGGACAAAAAATGAAAAAAGTATGGGATTAGAACTAGAGAAGGGAATAAAGTTATTTTTTCAAAAGAATTGAAACAAATTATCACTCATCCTCTTTTTGTGTTTTGTGTTTTGTTCCTTTACTTTTGACACTTGAAGAATATTTGTAGCCCTTTAGTTTGCACCTCCAATGACACAAAAATCATTCAATTTGGTTAAGGAATGAAGAAAAATATTGGAAATTGTGTAGTGATAGATATGTGTTTAATGATAGGAAATTCTACCTTAATTATTTTACCCTAGTTGTAATGTTGTGATTTCCGTGTTTTTTTTCTTCAAGAAGGTGTTTGTAGTTCTCATTTTTTGTAGTCCACCTCCCTAAAAATATTTTGTGCTTTCAATTCTACATGAGGGGGCTTCCTTGTACCTTATCCATTGGTCCACTTTTCAACATATGTCTAAAATGGATTACAAGCGTTTGCAAGGTTTTACACTAGATTTCCTTTAAGATACTTTGGGGTACTTCTTCATGCTACAAAGAAGAAATACCCCAAATTGTTCATTCCTCAAGAGTACTAGATATGTTGCAACCCCACTTTTGGAAGAGTGTGAAAATGACACTCACACTCCCGAAATGGGGACTTGGGAGTCCTTTGGGACTCCCAAAACTTCAGAGTTCAATTGCAGGGGTCAAAACACCTTGCCTTGAAACGTTCTTCATGTCATTGAAAAGCTATTGAAGTGTAGATGTCGAAAATGGTCTCACATGAGCCATTTGGACATATGCAGCACAAGTTATGGCAAAAAGATGGGGCAGGAGTCAAATTGGTGCTAAAAGTTGGGAATCGACTTGACCCCAGTATGTGCAGGTGGAGTGCGACACACCATTGAAAAGCTCTCAAGGAGAGCTACAAGTTTTCTTTAGACCTCATTCCAATTGGAGATTTGAACAAAGAGTTATGAACTCACAAAATCCTGGGAGTCCAAATCGGGACAGTTTCGGGACTCCTCCTTGGAAGTCTTGGGACAAAAAGTCATTCGGATGTGGGTGCCACAGAGTAACACAAAGAATACTATATGGGGGAAGGTAGTGGCTTCCCTCGAGTCCAGGCCGTGGTGAATCTTGTGAGTCCAGAATTGCCCGTGGCTTGTCTTAACACCAAGGGTGTTCCAAAATGCGAACTAACTAACTTGTTGGTTGGCTTGATGCAGGTTTGAGTAAGTAACTAAAGCTTGTCCCTCTTCCTAGTCCCATCCCGGAGCTTCAGCATGCCCCTCTACCCCTTTTAATGCTAAGAGCTAGGAGCGTGCCCTCAAGTCCCCACAATTCTGCTGTTTTAGAAACCAAGGCCCATCTTGGGCCTAACTTGGGACTTGGGAGTGAGTCAAGATAGTTCAATCGAATACCACATAGTGAACTACACTAATTATACACATGAGCAGAAACATTACACCTTTTAAACGCATCAATTTAAGTTGAGTGACCTTGTTTTGGTGATTGATAGCATGTGAAGCTAGATGGAAACTTGGGCAAAGGACCTACCTATTGATGTTATTATAACACACCAAATCCCATTACCGCACAATGTTGTTTTCCACAATTACACATAAAAACCCTATTAGCACATAGTGATGTTTCTTATTTTTACACAATAGCATTGGGTTCTTTTGGGTATATTGTGTCCAATGGCAAAGTCTTGGTGTGCATGCCAAAGTGTAGCAATAGGGTTTTTATCTATGCAATGAAGTGTGCAATAAAACATGTAACCAATGGAAAATTGTGAATTCAAATTACATCAATTTGTTGTAGGTCACAAATTTTCACATACTTATCATATTTGCACATTTTGAAAATTGGGTTTAGAAGCCAACATAGGATAGGTGCTACATACCAAATTTCAGCAAGAAATATACTTATATCAAAATAATATTTTAAAACATTTATTTAAATGTGTAATAATAAAGTCAACTACCCTAGAGGTACTATTTTGAAGGTTGATAAAATTAGATAATATATATGTGAAAAGAATTGTACATTATTAGAGATATCCGCAAATTCACCTTATCTTCACCCTGTTTTTGGGCCTCATTTCACCCCTAACCCCTCTTTTATTAATACTTGTAAAGTAAGGAAAGTGACGTGCCCCCAAGTTCCTAATTAGATCCAAAAAGGGTCCAACTATGTTAAAGAGTGGAAATAGTTGGAACTTGGTGTCGCTCCTAGCTTCCAACACTAAAGGGGGTGAGAGGGGCATGCTGAAAGTTCCAGGATTAGACTAGGAAGAAGGACAACTATTTAGTTACTCGGTCCTGCATCAAATCCAACCACAAGTTGGTTAGTTCACCTTCAGAAACACCTTTGGTGTTGGGACAAGCCACAGGCAACACGGACTCACTTGACTCACCATGGCCCGGACTCGGGGGAAGCCACCACCTTCCCCCATATAGTATTCTTTGCATTGCTCCGCTGCACCCGCATCCAAATGGCTTTTATTCCCGGGACTCCCAAGGAGGAGTCCTGAAATTGTCCCGGTTTAGACTCTCGAGACTTTGAGAGCCCATAACTCCCGGCTTAGACCTCTGATTGGGATGAGGTTTGAAGCAAACTTATAGCTCTCCTTAAGAGCTTTCCAATTGTGTGTCGCACTCCATCTGCACACACCGGGATCGGGTCGATTCCCGACTTTTTGTGGTCGGGAGTCAAATTGCCAATTTGACTTTCGGCCCTTCTTTTGACCATAACTTGTGCTGCAAATGTCCAAATGGCTCATGCAAGGCCATTTTCGACATCTACACTTCAAGGTGTTTCCAACGATATAAAGAACACCTCAAGGCAAGGTGTTTTGACCTCTGTAATTGAGCTCTGAAGTTGTAAGAGTCCTGAAGGACTCCAAGTTCCCACTTTTGGGAGTGTGAGTCTCATCCTCACACTTGCCTCAAAGTGGGGTTGCAACAAATAGTTTATTGAATCTCAATATGAAATGTTGAAATTCAATACAAAATGTTAAAATCTCAAAATTGAATGCATAAAGTTCGAAAGGAATTATAGTAGATGTACAAACAAAAGTAGTGAAAATCTATGTAGCAATAGTGGAGCCGTTAAAGAAAAAAGAAAGATAAGGTGAAATTCATGAACCATCAAAATTGACAATTTTGGAGTTTCACCTTTAGTTGAATGTTAATGTATTTTTTGCAAGTTTTTTTGAATCTAACCTTGTGTATGATCAAACTCAAGGTACTAGTGTTATCTTTTCCTGACTTTATGGGTATCCCTACTATTATGTGGTTAGAAATGAAATGATGGAAGTGGTCCAGGGTAAGAAAAAAAAGGGGGCTAGATAAACTCCCAAAGAACACATTTAGCATACATCAAATTCTAGCATCAGTTGTATAACAAGATTCATGAAATCCATAATTTATCCAACTTTTCCATTGTTACATATTCATAAAGATTAGTTATCCCATGTTGTTAAATACATTGAAAATATGTCTATAGGGGTTAAATCACTCCAATTTCACTTTCTTGAGCTTTAATTGATCAAATTGGCATATCTGGAGCTTCCCTCAACATCAATACAATCAATCAATGAACAACAATAACAACTTAAACCAATGTCACTCGAACCATTTCCATATACAAAACTACTAATAATTTCCTTGCATATAACACATTAAAACTTTTGAAAGCATATAAAGCCCAACTTGGAATGTCGATGTCCTTATAACTTGATGTAATTAGACTATTACCTATGTGATTACTTAATGGTTAAGTTTGGTGATTTACTTGTTACTTGAATTTCATAATTTAATTACCATTTTGTCATAGTTTCAATTAATGTGTTTGATTTACACATGATAATTCATGTGCAAAGTCATGTGAAAAGTCTTTGGCACATTAGTGTGCATTGATTCACACGTGATAATTCATGTGCAAAGTCATGTGAAAAATCTTTGGCACATTAATGTGCATTGATTCACATGTGATAATTCATGTGCAAAGTCATGTGAAAAATCTTTAGCACATTAGTGTGCATTGATTCACACGTGATAATTCATGTGCAAAATCATGTGAAAAATCTTTAGCACATTAGTGTGCATTGATTCACACGTGATAATTCATGTGCAAAGTCATGTGAAAAATCTTTAGCACATTAATGTGCATTGACTCACATATGATGATTCAAGTGTAAAGTTTTTGCCATTTTATTGTGCATGTGGAATCACATGGGGAGCCATAGGGGGCCATGTAGTGTGTAGACTTAAAAAAATTTCTTGTTTAATTTCTTTTTGATTAGTATATAAGTGGGTGTGTGAAACCTTTAAAAACACCTTCATTTGAAAAAAATAAGTTGTTCTATGAAGTGCAAAGTTTCATGGAATAAAATTGTGAAAGGAACTAAGATTTTAGTTTTGAATAGTTTTGGCAAAATTTATGTGTGTGAAATCCATGGTAGGAGAATGGTGTGGCATACTAGTTATACATAAAAAATAAAAAAATGAGAAAATATTTATGCAAATAAGAACATAGATTTGTATAACTATGTAAAAAACATACATAATTTTAGTCCTAAACCCACTTGTGATTTACATCCCCATTCATTTTATAATACAAATTTAGGAAATTTGACAAATGTTGTTTGACACCAACAAAAAGAATTGTATAGAACCCAATTAAGTGGTTAAACACACATTTAGAGGTCCTAGGCCACTGGGTACTTCCTTCCATAATCCAAAACACTCAACATCCCCACAACAATAATCAGTCAAACATGTTCCTTGGCCAATTCGTTGCTCACAAAATCCCTGGATCTCCCATCATTCCCCTAATCATAGACTTATTTCCGTGAATCCACACATATTCTTTCTAAGAGGTCAACTGCACTGTGGAAAGGAAAGATAACCCTCTAGAAAGATATCACAACCTACTAATTTTAGGCATTTTCCCCTTAAACACAAGTCCAAATTCTACACCAATCTTTACATACAAAATCACACAACATTAGCCAGAATATGTAACTTCCAAAACATTGCCCCTTTGTAGTCGCACTATTCCCTTGCTCCATAGCTTGAACCATTCTCCTCCACATAAGAGTAAAACAACGATCATTATGCTAATCCTTAAATTTTCACATAAACTTAAAAACAAGCTTATCAACACATGAAAGCTCCCTCTAGGAAACCTCTATGAAGAACAAAACAACAAAATAGTCGATAGTTTCCATTGCCACGAGTTTGATGGAGATTTGCATGTCCAAACAGTAACCCTAAAAACCTTCCATCCATATTTTTTTGTTACAGAGGGTTTTATTTTTGGAAATTTTTTGATGTAACCAAACTGGAAATGATCATTAACAAGAAGATTTAGCTAAATTTGGTTATAGACCAGGTATAAAATTAGAAAATTTTAAGAATCCTTTTGCATCTTGGCTAATTATTTCAAACTAGTGGGTTTTTTTTTCCAATTTTTGGATGCTACAACATTGTGTAGCATCTCAAGAAGGTAAATGGCAATAACACATGTATGATAATTAAAAAATTACATATAGTAAAGGATGTCGTGGACGAAATGAAGCTTTCCATCCATTTGTCTCATCATCCATCCATTCGTCTCGTCATCCATCCATGGCATGGAGGAAACAATCATGTGGCAATTGATCTCATAGTGCAACACATCCGCAAAAAGCTTGGCCAACATGATTTCCGCAAAATCTATCCAAATGTTTATGTGATCCAATCCACCTTCCAGGTTTGTTCATATTTTGTTTACATTAAGTGCAGCAACAATGTGCAAAGACAAACAACATGTGAAGCCAAACTACAAATTAACAAAGTTTTTTTGGGTTCCAAGTAGTATAGCATGTGGGAAGATGCTATTGTTACTACATCATTGGGATCTGCAAGTAATGTGTTGCTGCTCATGGTGCTCATAGCTTGATCTACATCAACTGAGAAAGGGACGGATTTCTAGCCATCGATCGGGTCTTGGTTGTTCATCATCACAAAGCTTTCAACGTAGTCAAAGGTGTGAAACTGATCCTCCATCTCGGAGATTAACATCTCCTAGTCTTTTTTGAAAACCTCGAAGTCCAAGTACATAGCTCGAATCCATCTCATCTGCAATAGCAACGAAAATCCATATACAAATACAATGGACCATGATCTCAAGACTGATGCAAAGGAACTACTACTCCTACTAATGCATTGAAAAAAAATTCTTCAGACACAAAAGTAGTAGAGCTTAGACTATTTTGATCATGAAGAACAGCAACAAGCAACAACTTGATATTGTACAGTACCATATTTTTGAGGTGCAGGCACAAGGAGAATGCGGGCTTTGGTGATGATGTCGAATCATCCCAAGTCGCCAAAAACTGCAAAGAAAAGCTCATGCTGCTTGCTAGCGGAACAAGTGACGATTTGTCCCGTGCCTATGACCACTTCCATTTGCAGTACGTTGTTAATCTGAGGAGCATGGTGGAAAGTCTGGCCACTCACACCTGCGTTGGAGAGAGTGCCACCCACAATGAAGTAGAGATAATCGGTCTAGGAAAGCCCTGATGTGCAAAACCAAGCTTGCCCTCTTCTTTGAAAAGCTTCAGGTTTCGATCCTAGCTTCATGGACCCCATCATCAAAGGCATGCAGGCAAGCTCCCTCCCAATTCTCCCACTTTTGTTGCTTCTTCAACTTCACCTAATTCTCTAAGGACTCAACTTTGGCCAAATTCTTGCAACACCCATTTCTTCTTCCCCCCCTGCTACTCTCTTTCGTTCTATGTTTCTAGATTACCTACTCTATGCAAATGCTTCTTAAGGTGTTATTCTGAATTTATGAATTCTCATTTTATGAGCTCTTAGTTTGAGGACTTTTGGGAAGCTGAAAATTATATGGATAATTGCAAGAGTTGCATTTTGAGTTTGTGGGTTAATCCAATTCCTCTAGATTTGTGGGACTCTTATTGATTAGGAAATAAGCATCCACGGGTGGGCATCATTCTTGCCTGCATGGTTAATGTTTATGCATGTAGAGGAAGTAAAGGCATTGGTGATATCATCATTACAAAGGTTAGTTGTGCAGTGCCAAGTTCCAACATGACCTATCCATCCGTCCGTCCGTTCGTCCAATCATCCATCCATGGCATGGAAGAGACAATCATGTGGCAATTGATCTCATAGTGTAGCACATCCACACAAAGCTTGGCCAACATGATCTCTGCAAAATCTATCCAAATGTTTATGTGATCCAATCCACCTTCCAGGTTTGTTCATACTTTGTTTACATTGAGTGTAGCAACAATGTGCAAAGACAAACAACATGTGAACCCAAATTATAAACTAACAAAACTTTTTTGGGTAGCTTTTGTGGAAAAATGGCCACTATAAGCTAGATATTTTGTTGCCTCATCTACACTATAATTACAGATTGCAGAGTGCTAGTTCAGCTATTGTGATTGGGAAGTCCTTTTGAGCCTATCTTTGAATGCATTTACAAATTCAAGGAATGCATAGTCTCATTTAAGATCAAGAAACTATAACACATGATTTTGTATTCTACTTCAATCGTTTCATACGCTTGGTATGTAATTCACATTAATTTTCATGCTATGTTTAAATGCATCTTATGTTGGCATTGCTTCATGTGTGTTATCAAGGTTTAGGGTTTAGGGTTTAGGGTTTAATGATAATTTTTTTTGACCTACTAAGGATTGGTAATGTTGATGGATTAGCTTGAATCCATTGAAAGTTGAAAGAGTTCTGATGATGACATTGCAATGATATATACTTGTAAGTGGTGAAACATGGCTTTAGTCATTTGCCCTTCACTGAAAAGCAAGTCATTACACCCACAAGTATAGTCTTTACTGTTGGGATAGTTGTGATGATGGCAATGGCAAATAAATCCTTCCATCTCTCTATGACCTTTTTAGGGTTTAGGGTTTATGGGTGAGTACCCTCATAAATATAATCTACAAGCTTTGAAGATTACTTGATTCCTTTGTTTTGATTATGGATCTAGGTTTTGTTTATGTTGGGGTGGATTTTTGCAAGCAGCTTTCTGGTGTTTCCATCATACGAAAGTAAGAAACAAAGATGTTTTGAGTTAGACATGATAGAAAAAACAGAGCTAGGTCTCCTACCAATTGCAGATGGACTACATCTATGGTTAGTGTCCAATCTAAGTTACCTAAATGGTGTGGGTGTGTTGAAATTTCTTGCTCTTTGGAAAATCATGTTTCACATATTAATGTTCCAACAGAATTCAATCAAGACACGTAAGAATCTGCACGTAAACATTGTAATCGCTTACAGAGAAAACGATGTGCTAGACAATGTATAGAGTCGGCTGGGCCATCTGAAACGCCATAAGAGCGAAGTAATCGTCTACATTGAGAACAACGAATCGTACAACAAGTAATAGCACATGCACAACCTTCTCTTAGCAATGACGCATAACAATTGTTTAAAAACGAAAATGCGTTTGCCCCAACATGATGGGATTGTGGAGAAATGGACACGATCTGTGGATTTTGCAACGCGAAAATGTGGATTAAGGAACGATTAGCAAAATCGAGCAACAACAATGCATAATTTTCTCTGTGTTGTGAGAATGGCAAAGTTTTGTTGTTGAGTCTTCCTGCAACACCACAAGAGTTGGAAGTTCTTTTAACTAGCAAAGAGAGAAGTGCCATCAAATTTCGAGATCAGATTCGCATGTATAATTTGGTGTTGGCATTCATTTCACTTGGTGCCAAAGTTGATGAGTCAGTAACAAAAGGCACTAAACCATACTCCTTTCACATTCAAGGTGAACTTTATCACAAAATCTGATCCATGTGTCCTGCCAACGGACAACATCCATAGTTTGCACAGTTGTACATTCATGATACGAAGAGCGAACGTCAAAATCGCCATGTTGTTATGCTATCGCTTGATCCAACTACGTTGGATCGGTTGTTGACCATGATGTACAATATCAATCCCTATGTCGAAGTGTTCAAAATGGCAAGGTACATGATGACAATCAAAGGTGCTCCCACGGATTTGAAATTGTGTTTCATTTCCTCTCGAACAAAGGATGCTCGCTAATACAATGTGCCGACGGCTAATGAAGTCACTGCATTGATGGTAGGAGATGGTTTTGAGGCTGTAGACAGGCATGACGTCATCAATGTTCAACAAGCTAGCCCATTTCAATGCATTTCCGAGCTACATGTGGGATACATGGCTTTACATTATTCATTGTTATTTCTTTACGATGAAGATGGATGGCATCCGAATATTCCACTCAATGGTGTTGTTGTGCAGGATGTTGATGCGAATTTGGATGAAGACCATGCGAAAGAATCTAAACATCAAAGAAAGCATCACAATGTGTCAATGGCTGAATTTTACGATTATTGACTTTAATATCGAGATATTTATGGCATTGCATTGCTTTAGGGTGGTCGATTAAGGCATTAATACATTGTGGATGCTTATGTGACTATCGAACAAAATCGCTTGAAGTATCTATGCCTAAATCAAAAGAAGCTTAGTGCAGATATCTATCAAGCCCTTTAGGACGCCATCAGTTCAAGTGACAATAGCACTGTTGCCATCGAATAAAGGATCATTCTGCCATCTTCTTTCACATGAGGTCCACATCACATGGTTCAGAATTATCAAGATGCCATGGCAATCTACAGATGGGCCCGCTGCTTGGATGCGTTTGTTACATTCACTTGCAATCCCCAATGGCCTGAGATCAAGAGAACGTTCCTACTTGGACAACAACCTCAAGATCGACTGGATTTGGTAACCCGAGTGTTTAAAATCAAGCTGAAAGACTTGATTAATGACATTCACAAGAAGCATATTCTGGGACGCACAATTGTGGGAATCTATATCATTGAATGTCAAAAGCGTGGGTTGCCGCATGCACACATTTTCATCTTCTTTGCCAAAGATTATAAGCCACACACGGTCGAGGATGTAGACTACATGATTAGTGCTGAACTTTCGAATTCAGAAATAAACAAATTGGCCCATGAAACAGTTACTAGATGCATGATGCATGGTCCATGTGGAGCTACATTTCCAAATGCCCCATTGACGCACTCCCAATTCCTAGAAGGACTCAAATGTGAGTCTAAGTGAAAGACAATGGAAGGGGAAGGAGTCGAGGCACGCTCCCTAGCTCACAACATTTTGAGGGGTAGAGGGGCGTGTTGGAGCTCCAGGATGGGACTAGGAAGAGTTGACAAGCTTCACTCACTCACACGGGCTTGCACACAACCCACACAAGGTGGTCAGTGCATATTGAAGCACCTTTGGTGCTAGGACGAGCCACGAGCAATATGGACACACAAGATTCACCACGGCCCATACTTGGGGGAAGCCACCACCTTCCTTCCTTATAGTATACTCTGCACCTCTCCACGGGGCCTACATCCAAATAACTTTTCTCTCCCGGGACTCTCGAGTGGGAGTCCTGAAATCGCACCAACCGAGACTCTTGCGACTTTGGAGCCCCATAACTTTGCAAGCAAACCTTGGATCGAAGTGCGGTCTAGAGCAAAGTTCTAGTTCTCTTCGAGAGGTTTCCAACGGTATGTCGCACGTCATCTACAGCCAAGTAAATCTGGTGGATTCCCGACTTTTTCTGGTCGGGAGTCAAATTGACAATTTGACTCCCGACCCTTCTTTTGGCCATAACTTGTGTTTCAAATGTCCAAATGAGCAATACGAGCCCATTTTAGACATCTAACTTCCAAGATCTTTCCAATTATATAAATAACGCGACAAGAAATTGAGTTTTGACCCCTCAAATTGCTTTCTAAAGTTTCAGGAGTCCACTGGGACTCCATCTCCCAAAGTGGGAGTTGCCTTGGGAGTGTGAGGGTTCACTCCCTCACACTTTCTCACAGTCCCGGGAGTATGTGATGTGACTCCCAGGCTTCCTCTTGGCCCACACTCTTGCAACCCCTTTGCCTTGGTCGCAAGCCCAAAGTTAAGGTTGCGATACCCATGCATGGAAGATGGCAAATGCAAAAAACAATATCCATGCAAATTCCAATCTGAGACGGTGACGAATGTAAATGAATATCCTATTTATCGATGCAAAGATATGGGGCACACAATTTTGGTTCATGGCGTAGAATAAACAATTGTTGGGTGGTACCGCATAATGTCTATTTGTCGACTAAATATGATGCACACATCAATGTTGAGGTCTGCAACAACATTCATGCAGTCAAGTATCTATTCAAGTACGTTTGCAAAGGACATGATCGTGCAACTGTTGAGATCTCACACTAAAGCGATAATGCCACCGAAGGGAATGTGGTCGAAGCTGATGAAATTAAAAAATATTTCAATTGTCGTTATGTATATGCATCGGAAGTAGCATGGCGCATTTTCAAGTTTGATATGCATGAGTGGTTTCTTGCCGTTGAGCATTTGTAATACCATTTGCCCAATCAACAAATGGTGTTACTTGACGATGATGATGATGTGCAAGAAGTGGCAACATGATCAACCATTTCCAGAATGATGCTGACAAAATGGTTCAAAACAAACCAAGAATTGAAAGCTACACAAAGCCTTATCTTCGATCAGTTCCCTCGGCAATGGGTGTGGAATCAAAAGTTGAAGCAATGGACATTGGTCACATGTATTATGCACACTCGACATCGGGTGAACATTATTATTTGCAGATGCTACTGACCTGCGTTAAAGGTGCCACATCCTATGAGCATTTGCGGATAGTGGATGGCACAGAGCATGACACATTCAAAGATGCATGCATTGGAATGGGTTTGCTTACAGACGACAATCAATGGCATCAAGCCTTGGAAGAAGCCGATCTTTGGGCCTCAGGACGACAACTACATGACATGTTTGCCTCCATGATGATGTTTTGTGAGGTGACAAATCCTATACAACTATGGGATGCACATTGGGAGTCTTTGAGCGATGACATTGAAGCAATGACATGTCAGGAGCGTGATGATCTAGCTGTTACCTTTTCTGAAGATGCGTTGAAGGATCGTGCAATGTATGAGATCGATTAGGTTTTCATCTGCAACGGACATTGCCTGGAAGATTTTCCAACACTTCCCAAGTCTAATTATGTCCCTCTTGTTCATGGAGGAAACTGATTGGTCCAAGAAGAGCTGGCTTATGATCAACATTCATTGACCACAAATGCAGACAATGCAGAAGATATGCTCAATGATGCTCAACGCAATGCATACAAAATTATTTTGAATGTCGTGACAAACAAAAAGGGCAAATTGTTCATTGTGTATGGTAATGGTGGAACCGGCAAAACATTTGTTTAGACAACACTTTTGTCCCGTCTACGAAGGCAGGCAAAATCGTGCTTGCAGTTGCCTCATCAGGAATTACATCTTTGTTATTTCTGGGGGGCAGAACCGCCCATTCAAGATTCAAGATTCCAATTGATCTGCATGATGAGTCGACTTGCAACATCACACAACATATGAAAGTGGCTGAATTGGTGCGTAAAGCTAATATGATCATTTGGGATGAAGCATTGATGATGCATTTCGAGCTTTCGAAGCTATTGATCGGACCCTACATGATTTGATGCAATTGGATGATGCACAGGCAACCAAGAAGATCTTTGGTGGGAAAACTATGGTCCTTGGTGGGGATTTTCGATAGATCTTGCCTGTTGTTCCCAAGGGAGGACAAGAAGACATTATCAATGTTTCATTGCCTCAATTGCATCTTTGGTAGCATGTTACGATTCTTCGTTTTCATATCAACATGCGAGTCATGGCAACCAATTCTGAAGAGCAACGAGAGTTTGCCAAATGGGTGTTGAATGTTAAAGATGGTAGTCTTCCTACCATTACATAAGAAGAAGGTGTCGATCCAAATTGGATCAAGATTCTGTCCATATGAAGCTACCAACAGAAGATTGCAACTTAAGAGGATTACTCCGAACCATCTATCTAGATCACCAATGCCATTTTGGAGATGCCATGTATCTTATGCAACGCAACATTGACGTTGATGAAGTCAACAATGCAATTTTTGAATCACTATTTGAAGAATTGCACACGTACTTGAGTGCAGATTTTTTGGCTCTGACAGAAGAAGGTGCAAGTGTTGTTACAGGAGTTTCAATGGATTCATTGTATCCGGTGGAATTTTTAAACACTATGTAATTCAGCAATATCACAAATCATAAGCTAGAACTCAAAGTGGGCGTGTCAATCCTTTTGTTACGCAATCTCAATCAATCAATAGGATTGTGCAATGGTACAAAGTTCATTGTCAAGAAATTGGGTTAGTGTGTCATTGAAGCGGAGATCATCACAGGGAATAATGTTGGCAAACGTGTGTTCATACCCCACATCATCATGTCCCCCTCTGGGACTGATTGGCCATTTGTTTTACGTCATTAATTTCGTGTTCGAGTGGCATTTGCGATGATAATCAACAAGAGTCAAGGTCAGACACTGAACAACATTGGGGTATATTTGCCATCTCTAGTTTTTGACCATGGTCAATTGTATGTTGCTATCTCACGGGTCACAAGTAGTGCAAACATCAAGATTTTCAACGACCAAGGTCACGATGAATACATGTGGAATGTGGTATATAGAGAGGTTTTGGAAATGTAGATTGGAGTTGTAATTTTGTAATATGTACCATCAAATACACACACACACTTGTGCATTAAGCATAGGGTTCAAACTTTCCATCCATTTGTCCTGTCATCCATCCATGGATGCCATCATATAATAATCCTCTACAATGTGAAGGTTGAAAAACTCTTATAGTCTTGCAATTTGCCAAAAGCTAAAAACTAATTTTAAAAAACTAAAAATTGTTGAAAAAAAATGAGAAACAAAAGAAGAAATCTTCTTAAAACAACACAAGAAATTTCAAATCAAGAAAGAAGAAGACAAGTTATTAATAAATAAATAAAATGAAACAAAATTGTAACAAAAAAGAAAAAAACAGAACAAATATATATTTAAAGAAGGGAAAAAACTAGAAAAAAAATAAAAACAGAAAAACAATTTAACAATTAGAAACTGTTTTTAAACACTTAAAAATAGAAAAAAAATGAAAACATATTAAATAAATATATTTAAACATGAAACAAAAAAGGGAAATACAGTAAAATAATCTTAAAAGAAAATTAAAAAATAGATGACAACAAATAAGAAACAAAACAGAGAGCAAAAGAAAGAGAAAAAAACCATACTTGAAAAAAAAATGAGGTTTATCTTCTTTTTCCAAACTTCAAACCTGCATCTAATCAAACAAAAATACAAAAGTTTTTTAAAAATTATTTCTATTATAAAACATATTAGAAAAACTAGAACTTTTTTGAAAAAGAAAATAGAAAAAAAAAAAAAATAAACGCATAAAAATAGAAAAAAAATGAAGATAGACAAAATAAGAATAGAAAAAATAAAAACATGAAACAAACATAAACAAAAAGAAAAGAAAAAACACAAAAACTATAAAAAAAGGAATGGAAACAAATGAAACAAGGAAAGGGAAATACAGTAAAATAATTTTAAGAGAAAAAAAATTACAAAAAAGAAGAAACCAAATAAAGAGTAGAAAATAAGAAAAAGTAAAACTTATGATAATGAAGAAAAACCCTACTTGAAAAAGAATGAGGTGTGTCTTCTTTCTCCAAACTTCAAACTTGCATCCAAATAAACAAAAATACAAAAGTGAAAAAGAAACACTTTATTTTTATTATGCAAAATAATAATAAAAACAGAAAACACGTAAAAATTAAAAATTAAAAAAATAAAAGTTTAAAAAAAAAACTAAAACATGAACCAAACATTGTTGAAATGACACACCTGTGCATTAGGCATGGGGTCCAAATTTATAATCAAGCTGGTCTTTGGTGACCTACACAAGCAACCCTTCTAAATCTAGGGAACCCAGTCCATGCTTCTTTGGTGGATTTTTTCCAAAAAAATCAGAAAAAGTCTTCATAGGGGTTACATTTTTGGCAAAATTTCACACAAATTGTTTTTTGGGCTGCAACCTGTTGTAGAATTTTCTTTTGAATTTTGAAATTTGGCAATTTCTTTCACCAAAACAAAAATCCTTTGTACGTGCCAAAATCATATTTTTCAGGTTAAAAACATGAAAATATTCACCCAAAAAGAAACACTGATGTGCATCATCTCTGGTACACCAAAAGACCTAGTCCAGTAGATGATCACTTTGAAATTCTCTTGTACAACCGCTGGCAAGAGCATGACAAACATTTGTTGTGCATTCTAGAGTCACCCAATATCAGCAACATAATTGGCTACAAACTATAATCTGGATGAAATTCAGGCTTTAGATAGTGCACAAGTGAGTTTGGACTTTGGACCTGTACATATGCATAGGATACTTGTGTGGCCTGTGTTACTGGTTCAAGTGTGAAACTGACCTTGACAAATAGAGCTCAATTGTGAATAAAATATTATAAATTATAAATTGATTTCCATTTACAATAATTATTCAAAATTCAATATCTTTCACACCTTAAGCCTTCAAATTACAAAATCAACTCCAAGAAATTTCACTCATCCGGGGTGTTCCAATACCAATAAATTGTCCCAATTTCCTTTAAATATTTAGTTTTGATTTTGTTGAATTTTCTTTGACAAAATTGTTCATTATCAACAACTCTTTCACAATAGGTCTAAACACTACAAACAATCACAATGCACCCCTATTCATCAAGATCTTTTTAGCAATTCCAAGAGCACAACAAGGCCACAATGGTTTGGGAGATCTCACCATGACAAACAAAACAAACCACCTTCCTCAATAGACAGTGTTTCCAAAAAGGACCAATAAGGAAATATGATTAGCTTTGAATCACCAGTTCAAAATATTGACTTATGTGGTGGCATTTAACTAATCTTCCCTCTACACCATCCAATATTTCATGTATATGGATGGAGATAATGAAACAACTTGCACATTTTTGGATAGAGGCTCACATACTGAAAGTGGGTAATTTTTTTCCCAAAACAAAAGAAAACATGATATAGTTGTGGTGAGTTTAAAATATGTAAAGTAACTCATAAAATGCTTAAGGATTTGAAAATATTTATAAATGATATATTTTGAACATGTGGTAAATGTTGATTTTCAATTTAGACATTCACTTGTAGTTGGGCTATATTTCTCAAGTGTGAAGAATTCTATGACAATTGATTCTTGCAATATGTGAGGTGTTGATCTATTGATATGTTAACTTGCAATTGTTAAAAGCTTATCGTTCTCACCATAAAGTCCACGCATAACTTTGTCTTTTGTCTTGTACATAAGCATACAGGTCAAGTGCTTGTCTAATAACGAACAAAACCTGGCCCAAACATTGATCACATTGGCACTCTTAATTTATCTTTGAAGAATTAAGAAAAAAAATGTTGTCATTCAACAAACAATGAAAGCTTGCCACCTTCAATTTCAATAGGTAAGAGTGACAATTGGAAGTGAACTATCTTTGGATGCAACTGACTCCTTAGATGTTCTAAGGCAAGTTCCAGTACCCTTACCCACTCTTCCCTCCCACAAATATGTGAGGTTGATAAAAGAAAATCAAAGTGAGAACCTTCATTTGATGAAATTGTCAGTTCTCAGCAAATTTGGCAACTGCTGCTGCATTCTAACAAAGCCAGTTGTTTGATTTTTGAGAACCACGGGTCCTTGTACATATGGTACCTTATCATTACTTACCAGTTCCATGTTCCAAAAAAGAGAGAACCACCCAACACTTACCCAAATTCAAACTCCAAACCGATGAGTGCAACTAATGTATTGTACCTTGCATAAGGTCCTTGTTCTTTTTATTAGTGCACGCAATTAAGGACTAAACAATATGTCCTCCTTGCATGCTTTTGTGTCTCTTTGCAGGAACATGGATGAGTGCTCTTACCAGCTTGATTCTAAGTCGTCCACAAACAATTTTGTATGCCATTGGGGGAGTCCAACTAGGTAATGTAAAGACCTGGTCCAATTTTTTTGGTGTAATTGTAGGGCATGTTACCCAGCATGTTTTTTCCTCATTGTCAGAAAATGGGATGCCTACTCCAGCAAGTAAGTGTCCCATGCATTCCATTTTACATTTATCCTTTCTTTTCATGATACCCAGTGAGTACCCAGTACTCACTGGGTATGATGAAAAGAAAGGGAAAAAACAGAATAACTCTTTGTGCTTGGTAAAACCCTGGACCATGGGCTTTACTGGAATTAGGCCCACACTTGGCTCCACCTCATGTGGGCCCTTATTCTGATAAAGCCCACAGCCTCAGGCTTTTACACTGCACAAAAGTAGAGGGGGACAAACATCCACCAAGAGAAGGCTGGCTTGTAAGCACCAAGGACAAGAATAATGGGCTGGGTTGGCCAATGGGACTAGAAAGGGCCTTCTCCTAGGGGTAAAGAACTAAGTTTATCCAAGTAGGTACACGAGTACCTAGGTAAGTGGGACTGGGCTCGCAGACCAATGTGGACTTGATAGTCTCTAAAAGCCACTCCACGGTGCTCAGTATGTCACTCTGGATAATAAAATTAAATGTCTAAGTTTAGCTCTTTTGTTTTTGGCAACTCCACCAATAAAACTGTACCTGGAATTGCATATATGTCAGGACTACTAATAGCAAACCACCTGGACCATACATTATGATCGACCAATCAAAAATACTGAGCTGCAGTTAGGTCCAAATTATTACTCTTTATTGGAGGTGCACAAGTGTGTTGCGCCTTTCACCAACCACGGCACGCTTCACGAATTTGATGCAAAAAAACCAATTTCTTGAGCTAAACCGGCACATATTGACTTGTTCGCAATAAATTTTACTGTCTGGAGTCACATACTGAGCGCCGTTGGAGATGCTCGAAGGGGATTTTACTGGGGCCGGAAAGCCAGCCTTTTCCAGTTCCGTACCATGCATGTCGAATTTGGTGCCAAGGATAAACAAGGCCGGCCGGAACCTTACGTTATCGACAGACACTTGGGACAATGCATGAAAACAAGGAAGAAAACAAAGTAGGCTAGGTCATTTTATAATAATAAGCCAGATATATATGTACAAGTTGAGAATTTTTAAAACATAATTAGGTCGAAATTCTGTCACCAATAAATATTAATCTGTATTTTTTTCAAAAACATAATGAAACTTTGGGAGCTAGCCTAGATGTTTATATGTCAAGATGTCGTGTAACCATAAAAGAAGGGTATATAAAGAAAACCTCTTGGGCACAAGAGACTCACAACAGAGACACAAATCTTGGGAATCAATTCCAACAACTTACATCTTTGAGACTGCAAACCCAGTACTACCAGAATTTTCTCTTGGTGCTATTGTTCTATCAGAACAAAACTCAACATTCTGGTGTGAATTGCCAATTGACACATACCTAGTGATCTCTTACTAACTTGTTATAGTGGTAGTAGATAGTTTGTTGATAGGTCCACACATTATGAATCCAAGATTTAATGAGGTATAGCTTGAGGTCAAAAACCTCAGTGTTCAATCAATCTATATGAGCTGCTAACTCTTTTATTACAAATGCAACGATGCAAAAGACACTTGACCCAATCTCAAAAACATCTTGATCTTTATGTATGGACTAAAATATGAATACATATACCAAGTTGAATTATAACCACTCAAGAAAGACAAAATTTTGTGCAGATATTAACTACATATATATTTTTATTAACTTCCCACTTCTATTCCTCTTTACTTTTTTTTGCTCTCACTCCATCATCGGAGCTCAGGAGAGCTTGAAGCCGTAGGGCAAAAGAGGGAGGCAAAACTAGGAGCCCAAAGTGAGAAGGAAAAAGTGGTAGTCAAGACAAAACACTTGGTTCAACCAAGGTCCCCATTCAAAATGCATAATTATCCCTCTACATGCCCCTATTTCTACAGCTCGAACAACCTTTCATTCATCATCAATCCTCAACATCAACCCCTTATAAAATCTATTACTAACAAAAACATATTGCTTGCCATAGTGTAATCACTGGCACAACAAAAATCAGATACAACAACTACAAATCTCAACAAGCTCCACCTATCATCCTTTAAAAACAAATCAAGGAAAAAAAACATGCGTCACCTTGTGCTCGAATTCTCCTTCTTATCATGCATTCCACCATCCTACTCTCCATACCTCCATTCAATGCCACAACTTCCTCAGCCATCCATTGCTTGTTGTCAATCTATTCCACATAATACACAAAAAGACAAAGCTTCCTACCCATGCTCACAAGTCTCCTTGAAACAATGATTATTGCTGTTAACAAACAATGATGGAATAATTTTCATCATTAGCATGCAAAAAGTTGACGACCACATAAAACAAAAACCAAAACCCAAAAATCTTGTTGTGTTCACATGAGAAAATTATCGATGTCCAATCACAGTCCTACTTCCCCTTTGGGTCACCTATACAGGTGAGAATGGGAAAACTTTGAACTAAACATATAAGATAAAAGTATGTCGCTATTGGGAACACCTTGGGGAACACATCGAGGAACATGGTGGGAACACAATTTTTTAAAATTATGCCCACATACCCTTTATACCCCAAGCCCCGAAGAAAAAGATGAACCCACATGTTAACATGTTTGGTCATCTGATTGGTGGCATGCAAATTCTATTTTAAAAATTGATTGTCACCATTTTTCACCTAAACTAATACTCATTTAAAAAAATATGTGTACCTATTTGTCTTTATATTAATTAACATTGGTGCATCCATAGTTACTTTGTTTTTTT
>Ga0209208_10000190_pt1 | contig 71744 bp, 47 predicted proteins | sample S1TSphfallax_3_FD_187694 | JGI IMG/M metagenome (GOLD analysis project Ga0209208, IMG submission 187694) | Host-associated microbial communities from peat moss isolated from Minnesota, USA - S1T2_Fd - Sphagnum fallax MG (SPAdes) (version 2) | ecosystem: Host-associated > Plants > Peat moss >... | reverse complement strand
TTTTTTTTTCAACAAAAGATGGTAAACCATAATTTTAGAACCTCAATGGCGTAATTAGGGGTGAGAAATCTCTATATGGTTGGGGGTAGAATCAAACACCAAAATTCATGGTGTGCAACAAAACATTTGTCTTGTTTTAGTATTTAGTGAGTAGCAAGGATGTTTGAGATTCATGAAGCAGGTGAGGGGGTGTCAATGAAAGGTTTAATAAAGATAAAACAATCTTCAAGCCTTATAAGCAAAAGATTAATTTGAAACAACTTAATAATTAAATAAACATGGGGATAAGGTGGCAATGGCAACATGAATTTCATAATGAATGAAACATTTATTTAAATTATGGATAAGCTCAACAAGGAGTTGTAATTACATGTTAAGTCTTGGGCCACACCATTATGATAATTCATATCTACTCGAAATATAAGATGCATCAAATGGTGCGAACTAGGTAGTCCGCCTTGCTAATAGGAAGTAATTGACAAATTAGACCACACAACCAACAATAATGTCCAACGCCAGGAATTGAAGACCATGCAAAAATGGAGGTGTCTTTAGTTTCGTAATAACTTTCATAGATAGTTTTAGGTTCATCACCAAAAGCAGGGTCAACTTACAACAAAATCATCAAGGTGCGAGAGTTTGGAAAAATGCGATAATACCAAGCTCGAGGGTGATCAATTTCAAGACGGGCACGCACTTCTCATGGTTTGGGGTTTTCATCACGAGGATGTTGCGTCAACGTCAAATCTAAAGATGATTCCAGAGTTAATTATTTATTCACTTGTGTAGTTTCAGGCCTGTAAGACGTGGCCATACATGATGCCATAATTTTAAGGAAAAAATAAGAAATCTTTAATCAAAATCAAATTGGTAATGAATGTGTGGAGGACTTGTGACATTTAGATGTGCGGTCGTAATTTATAGGTCAAGGAAAAGGGAGGAAATGTGTAAGTAAGGGCCTAAAATCATGGTAAAGTAAAAGCTTAAGATCAAAGGAAAAAATGAAGGTTTAAGTAAAATTTGTTGGGGGGAAAATGAGAAGAGGTGAAAGGTTGCTTCTCCTTCTCCTTCCATTGGCCATCGAGTTGGGATCTTCCTTCACCTCTTTCCTTCTTTTTAAAAGGGTGAAGTCAGATCATTTGGGGCTTTATCTTTCTGTACATAATTTTGGACTCAAATCTTGAGAATACTTGTTCTCACAACCTTTTTTGGTGGGAGAAGAATGATTAGTCTTGGTAGATGGTGGAAAGAAAGAGAGTAGATTAGATGTTTGTAGTAGTTTTGAAAGAAAGGAAGTGAGTAGGGATAATGTTGAGAGTTTGAAATTTTAGAGAAATTTTACAAACCCTTTCGGGTTTAATAACACAACTTTTCATTAGTTTGGGTACAAAGTTTAGGATTTGGTAATAAGGTGTGCCTTGTAATTAACTTTTAATTGAGCTAAGGCAAATTAGATTTAAATAACATATGTGTTAGGAATAAAAGTTCAAATGACTGGTGGTCTACAACCAAGTTGAACTTTCTACTTTCATAAAACCCTATCAGGTTTGGTAGCATTATTTATTACTGGTCTAGTTATAAAACTTAGGATTTGGTAGGAAGGTGCGCCTTGTAGTTAACTTTTTAATGAAGTAAGGCAAGCTAGATTTGAATAACATATGTGTTAGGAATAATAGTTCAAGTGATTGGTGGTCTGCAACCAAGTTGAACTTCTTACTTTCGTAAAACCCTTTCGGGTTTGGTAACATTACTTATTACTGGTTTAGTTGTAGAGCTTAAGATTTGGTAGGAAGGTGCGCTTTGTAGTTAACCTTCTAATAAACTAAAACAAACTATATTTAGATACTGTGTGTGGTAGGAATAATATTTTAAGTGACTGGTGGTCTACAGGCAAGTTGAACATGGTGTTAAACCTTTAAAAGTTGATTTAAATGAATGAGAATTTAACATAAAATTCTAAGATTTGGAGTGTTTAAGCTTGGAAAATATGTCTATTAATTCTAAATCATAAATGATGCATAGTAGGCAAGCTATTTGGTTTCAACTACAAACGCAATTTAACATTTAGAAATACATTTGCATTTTTTTTTTCACCAATAGCATATGTTCTTTCAAGTATAGTCACTTCATAGAACTGGGAGTAGAGGGACAAAAGGTCGTTTCACACTTAACTTATGTGTACACTTATGAATTCAAGGAATTAGCATGTGATATTTCATGGGATGAGGCTACATGACGCGCCCCCAAGTTCCTTGTTAGACCCAAAAAGGGTCCAACTATGTTAAAAAACAAAAGTAGTTGGAACTTGGTGCCGCTCCCAGCTTCCAACACTAAAGGGGGTGAGAGGGGCGTGGTGAAAGCTTCGGGATTAGACTAGGAAGAGGGACACCTTATTTAGTTACTTGGTCCTGCATCAAAACTAACCAATAAGTTGGTTAGTTCACATTCGGAATCACTCTTGGTGTTGGGACAAGCCACGAGCAACACGGACTCACTTGATTCACCACGGCCCGGACTCGAGGGAAGCCACCACCTTCCCCCATATAGTATTCTCTGTGTTGCTCCACAGCACCCGCATCCGAATGACTTTTAGTCCCGGGACTCCCAAGGAGGAGTTCCGAAATTGTCCAAGTTTGGACTCTCGGGACTTTGGGAGCTCATAACTCCCAGTTCAGACTTCTTATTGGGATGAGGTCTGAAGCAAACTTGTAGCTTTCCTCAAGAGCTTTTCAACGGTGTGTTGCACTCCACCTACACACACCGGGGTCGGGTCGATTCCCGACTTTTAGGGGTCGGGAGTCAAATTGCCAATTTGACTCCCGGCCTTTCTTTCGACCATAACTTGTGTTGTAGATGTCCGAATGGCTCATGCAAGGTCATTTTCGACATCTACACTTCAAGAACTTTCCAACAGTATAAAGAACACCTCAAGGCGAGGTGTTTTTACCTCTGCAATTGAGTTCTAAAGTTTCGGGAGTCCCGAAGGACTCCAAGTTCCCACTTTTGGGAGTGCGAGTCTCATCCTCACACTTGCCTCAAAGTGGGGTTGCGACACTATATTCATGAACTAATTTCGGTTTGGACTTTGTGGAGATGTGAAGGACCTTCTATTAACCATGCTTGATCCCATAACCTTGGGTTAAGTAATTGCTAGAGTTGTGTGTGGTGATAATCAACTTTTTGAACGGTGATAAGAAAAATGTTAGGAACCATCGCTAACATGTTATAACCCAAACATATGGTGTTTGCACACAATGATAACCCCATGCAAATTGAAAAGACATGATTTAAACCATTCACAAAACATGAGAAACAATGTTGATGTGTAAACAATCTTTGTTTGTATTGTGGAGAACTAAGGCACATAATTGGTGGTTGTCAAAATAAACGTTTTCAATATGTAGCACACGCCACAACTTTTACCAGTATCCAAGGAATAGAAGAGAAAGGAAGCGAAAACATCCAGTTTTAGTAAGGACTATGAGATTGGACCTCAATGGCAAACTCAAAAGAACATTATGATGCCCTTTGGCCTTACCAATGCGCATGTTATTTTTAAAAATATGATGCATGATGTCTTTTGTGAATATTTGGATTATTTTGTGGTTTGTAACATCGATGGCATTTTCATTTTTTCAAAGAACATGATAAACCATGAGCGCCATGTACATTTTCTTTTGGAAAAGTTTTAAAAAGTTGGTTTTTATGTTAAATTGGAAAAGTGTGGATTCTATCAATTTAAGGTGGAATTCTTGGGTTATATTATTTTTGGAGATGGCATTTACATGGATTTTCATAAGGTTCAAACCATTGTGGATTGGGCTACCCCAGCTTTTGTTTGGGATGTTTAATGTTTTTTTGAGTTCGCCAATTTTTATTGGCGATTCCATTACGCATTATTCCATGATAGTGATTCCTTTTATTCATCTAATTTGGAAGGATCAAACTTTTTCTTGGAGAGTTGAAGCTGAAAATGCATTTCAATACTTGAAGGCCTTTTTCATGATTGCCCCATTTTTTATTCATGTAGACCCTTCCAAACTTTTTGTATTGGAGATGGACACTTCTGACTTTGCATTAGGTGTCGTATTTTCACAAGTTGGAATAGATAATCTTCGTCATCTAGTTGGTTTCCGTTTTTGTAAATTTTTTCCTGTCAAGATTAATTATGAAATTCATGACAAAAAACTTTTGGCCATCATGGATGCCTTTGAGGAGTGGTGTCATTTATTTCAAGGACTTCAACATGAAATCACTGTGTATTCTTATCACAAGAATTTCCTTACATTTCATGATGGCTGGTGTGTTGAATCAATGTCAAGCTCAATGGGCATTATCCTTGTTTCAATTTCAGTTCGTGATTACCTATTGTCCAAGACGACAACAAGGGGAACTAGATGTGTTATCCCATTGCTTGTACCTCATGCTTAAGGAGAGGGATGTTGCTTATGATCAATGATGTGACACCATTTTCAAACCCAAAAACCTTTGGCTACAAGCATTGTTGATAATTCCTAAAGATAATACCTTTTTCAACACATTTGTGAAGATCTACTCAATGATTCTTTTGTTGTTTTTGTTAAAAGTCATTGGAATAACCCTTTTAATGATTTCGACAAATTCAAGTTCGTGATGGTTTGTTATATCATGATGAATTGTTATACATACCATAAGGCTTTACATGATTTCAAGTTCTCCAAGCGAGACATGACACATTGGTTGTTGGCCATTTTGGATTGAACAAGACCATGGAATTAGTGTCTTATGACTATTGATGGCCGCAACTTTAGAAATTCATGAAAGAAATTTTGGGATCACGTGATGTTTGTGCTCGTGCAAAAAATCTTTGTCATCACCTTCATGGACATTTTTAACCACTATTGGTCCCTATTTCACCATGGTCTTCAATCTCCATTGATTTCATCATGGATCTTCCATGATTTAATTCATTTAATTCCATTGTAATGGCAGTGGATCGTCTCATGAAAATGGCTCATTTTATTCCTTACAACAAATCAATAACTAGCAAAAACAGCTAAGTTATTCCTTTATCATGTTTTTTGCTATCATGGATTTCCTAAAGACATTGTTTTTGATTGTGGAATTTAATTTGCATCCAAATTCTGGAAACAATTATTTGAGTTATTAGGTGTGAAGGTGAAGTTGTCATCAACCTTCCATCCCCAAACAAATGGGTAAACGGAGTGGGTTAATCAAATCTTTGAATAGTATCTATGATGTACGACTAATTATCATTATGATAATTGGTCGGATCTTTTGTTTGTGGCAGAGTTTTCTTGTAACAACACGATGCATTCAACAATGCAACAAACACCGTTATTTGCAAATCATGGCTATATCCATGTCAATCACATGGATACATTTATTGAAATTTCAAATTGGATTGATGTGGTTTATTTTGGTAGACTTTGTTCTTTTGTGCAAATGTCTTGACCAAGCCTTGGGGATCATTCAAGTTTTAAGAATCTAGTCGATTGGTTGACCCACTTCTAAATCCAATAGAGTTGGACACGATTTATAATCACATTCCATATGGTGTTTAGCCCATGAAGACTCCATAAGAAGCTTGGAGGGGTGCATAAGGTCGTAGTTTTGCATTCATGCAAATGTTACTAAAAACATGTTCACCTCCTAGCTCTCGAATATTAGATCTCATAGTTGGGATAGGTTTGTGTTTTAATCTTGTTTGAATCCTTGTTTTTAATATTGGGATAGATTTGTAATTTCTTTCTTTAGAAATTTAAACAATGCACAATTTCCACATTTGTGATGTAGGAGCCACTTTCATTGTTGCACGTGCATTAGGCCGTCATGTGTTTGGCCTAGAGGGTGAACAAACATTGTATGTTGCACATTTGTTTGCATTACAACAAAATGTTGTCAATGTGGTGCACTTTTTGGTTACTCCATCCATTAGCCGACCTCCTTTACACTCATTGGAATCACCTACTCCCAAGGTGGCTTGCAAGCTTGGGTTGAACCTCAATAGGCCTTCATCGTGAGTATGTCCCTTATTTGCAATAAAAACTATTTGATATTTATTGTCATTGTGTTGATGTCATCGAACATAAATCTTTTATTGCTAACATTGATTTTTTTGTGTGGTGATTCAAGAGCCATGGGCTTGTGAGGCCCCATTTAGTCCATCATGGATAATCTACCCTCTAGTTCACCTTTGTCTTTATTTTTGCCTATGCATGTAGAGCAAGAAGCTTTACACTCTAAATTTGCATATTCTCAAATGGTAAAACAAAACAGTTTTTAAGTCCATTCACATGGATAAAAAAGAAACACATGGCAAGCTTAATGCATCGAAGCAAATTTCCTTCAATGAGTTGTAGACATGTTCTATGTGTTTCTGTGTTCCACACCTTACCTCCTTCAAATTGAACAAACTCATTATCTCAACTATCCTTCCTTTTGATAAATGCACCCTATTGGAAACCCTTATGGAGGTTGATGTAAATATTTCAATACCAATCCCATTGGATTCATTCCAGATGAATAAATTTCATCCATGTGTTGGACCATGCATCCATTCACTTAATCCAAATGGATGAATGACATTCATCCACATCAACACTATCATCCACAAAAACATTCATCCATGTTCAAATCAATGCTCTAAGCTTGAGCTCTAGGCTCATGCATAAGCCATCCTCCTTGCTTCTGCTATGTTCAATAGGCAGGCTGGGGATGTAATAGCCAAAAAGTGAATTACAAAACAAATTGCTGAACCAAATGCATTATGACCAATTTGCTGAAGGAAAATGTTGTGCTTCTACAACATGGAAGTTGAAGTACACATCAAAGATCTGGAAGATGAAGTCATACATAAAAGCAAAACATGTTACACATCTAAGACATGGAAGTTGAAGTACATGTCAGAGATCTCTCAAGAGAGGGAGAGAAACAGACAGTACCTGAAGTTGAAGTAGCTATCCATGTGAGGAGGCAGAAGCACTTCACAAGTTCCTACCTCTAGGGCAGGAATGGAGTTCTATCTGACAAACACCAGAGTGCTTGAACAATATGTACTAGTTGTGACTGCCTGTTGCAGCTGAAACAGGACACAAACTGTATGCTTGTCTGAACATGAAAGCTATATTACTAAACTAGAAAAGAAAGCATAGAACCATGTGATGCACAGAAAGTACTCTTCACACAGATCAACACAAATTACACAATCGAATTGATGGAGTGAAACTGGCTCTTACAATGCAATGAACATATTTAATGATTCTCAAACCAATCTGCAACAATTTAGTAACATTATTAGAAAACTAGATATGTGTGCACAGAATTTTGTGAAACACCGACTAAATCCATCAGACAAAAGAACACAAATTGGAAGTTTTAGGCAATTAAAAGGAAACTCCCACTTCCAATGTACAGAGCTCATATTATCATTCAGAAACATGACTGTACCAGTTTCTGACTAGGAGATAAAAAAGATTCACACAAGTCCTGGAAAGTTGGCATTACTAGAAGCATTCTGCCCTAGGAACCTCAGAACCCTGTCCTAGTGACAGCACAAACATTTTCCACATGGTACAAGACATAGACCGACTTCAAATTCCAGGGCAATCTGCACACAGCTCTGACCAGAATGGTGATCATATGTTTTGCACAAAAAACAGTGGCCACCATTCATCTTCAAGGGCAGTAAAGGAGGTCACCTGAAACCTGTAACAGAGCAAACAGTAGGTGGGCACCATGGGGGAAAATTACAGCTTACTTGTAATCTAGTCTATTATGAGCCAAAGCGGCTGATTATGTCAGGAGTGACATTGCAGTTTAAGACTTATGGCTGATGAAAGTAGGCCCATTGGAAAACTATCCAAAAGACAGACTTGTACTCAGGGACCACCCAAGCAAACAATCTTGCCCAAGAAACTGTCCACAAACACATTGACCACTGTAAGATACCCTAAAAACATTTGGGCAGGCAATCAACCAGATAACCCACTTGCTGAACCCAAACATAGACTTGAAATAAAAGGGAACACAGGCTTCTGAGGACAGTATGAGTGGCATTGCTAACAGATGCACTGTGATCACAAATCATGGAAGTTTTCTCCACATTTCAGGCTCTAATCAAATCTTGTTGAACAAAAAAGCATGTAACATTGAGAGACCCTGAATCCACAACACCCAGCTTTCCAGCCCCTCTGTAAGTAAACAGAAACTACATTCTGAAGCAAAGAATACTAGGACCCACAACCATTGACAAGGAATTATGACCAATGAGCCAAGAACACATGTGCTACCCTCCTGCCAAAAAATGTGTCCAACTCAGCATGTTAGTAAATATATAGAATTCAAAAAGAATTCATGCTTGGCATTTGGAGATAATTGAATGATTCATACAGAGATACTGCTATAAACACTAGTGTGGAAAGAAAATTGGGTACAAAAACATGATATGGTGGTTACTCCAGCATCAATGGTCGATCTGGAGCTTGGGAAGAGACCTGGGAGACTACCCTGCAAATTAAAAGGCACAGCAAGGACTCACACAAAAACACATGCAGGAAAACAAAATGGGGGAAAGGGGACACCGATCGCTTACAAACAGTCTTGCAGTCTATTAATCTCATCAAGAAAACGGTAGCTGAGATCTAAAACCAGTTCTGTACAGCTGCCTTCCAGGCAATTAATTAAAGAGATCCCCTATTTTCCAATCAAGAATCTGCTTAACTGGCTACCTGGACACCTCAAGAGCAAGTGTTCACATAAAGCCCCACACAGCTGGTAGGCATTATCATACGGCAAGTGTCTTACAACAAATCCAGTTATAATATACTAATGCAGAGTACTACTAAAAAAATACTTCACATTTCCTGCAAAATCATTGCAGCACAAAAATAGGGTAAAACAGTCACAGTCAGTACAGCAGCAGCTTGATGTCCCAAGAAGAAAACAAGCTTTGCTATCCTCCGTTCACTACAGTGTAATATAACATGGCAGGGGGGCTATGGTAGTCTTCGTAGCAGCAGGAGCAGCAGAGATCATGTCACAGAAGTCTTGAAAAGCTCATCTGCTTTCATGACATGATGTTGCTTTCATTTACAAAGAAAAGAGATGGACACAACACCCAACCAACTACTCCCACCAAAAATCAAAGCAACAGTCTTTCCACCCACTGCCTGGAACTCCCATCCAACTCTTGACTAAACCAGCAGCTCTTTTTTGTATTCTCCCATCAGATTTGGCTTCCAGAGTTTTTTTGCTTACCCCTGCTGGTTCCCGGATGAAGCCATCTGGGTATCCAACACTCCTAGGGTATGCAAAGGTGCGATCTTTCCAGGGTTTTGCAAGCATGAAACAGCAAACCCTATTCACCCTTGACGAGAGAAATGCACTAGAAGAAGAACGGCATCGCGGATCCGAAAGCAGGGATGCTTATAAGGCTATGGCTACATCTCCACTCTTCTATTGCAATCCGTCTCCGACCCGCCGCCTGACATCGAAAGGCGATTTGTATCTTCCTGCAGAGCAAGCTGCTCTGCAACTTGAGCTAATGACTTCAGATTGCACCTCACAACAGTATCTGTAAACATGTGAGTCTCCTCCCTCGTATTCCCATCGGGAACATCCACGACATACGACTCCAGAACCAGAGTCCCAGGCCTGCCGCTCACTTCGTACTCATGCAAAGAAGTCACTGACCAGTAGTTTTGCAAGCGATGTCTGCCGCCCAGCACTCTGAAGCTGAAGATATGTTGGTCCTCGTCAAGGATCTCCAGGCGCTCGATGCTGGAAGTTGCCGGAAGCCCAGACACCAAATGCACTTCTCGGATGCTCCCTACGCCGCCGTCGCCTTCGACTATGTTACACGATTGCAGGAATCTCTTGTACGCTTGCGGCCTTTCAAACCTCTTCACAATCGACCAGACCGTTTGCCTCGGTGCATTGATCTGCTGCAGCAAGATCGAGCCAATCTGATGCGCCTCGAGCTCGTGCGTATGATACCTGCAGATGAGATCCTGTTTCCCTTCCAGTAACGTTTGAAGATCTTGCACACATTTCACTTGCCTCATCGTCAGCTTCTTCGTAATCGGCGCCGCTCTTCCTCCTCTGGTTGAAATCATCTGCCCTGTCGCACCATGTACTCTTTCTTCCTTTTACCAAATCGATCCTTTGCTCAGACTGCCATTTCACGTCTTCTCCATATCCGCATCTACTATTTCCATTTCCTCTATCTCCTTTGCTTCTTCTCAATTTCTCTCCTAGAAAGAACTTTTTGCATATCGCGGCTCTTGCTCTTGTTTCTTCCTATCTATTCCTCTCCGCCAATGCCTCGACTACAGAAACCCTCTAAAGCTCCCTCCGCCTGCTTCTGTTCTTAGTTCCATTGACTCCCTCGTCTCTCTCGTATATCTCTCCCTCTCTTTCTCTTTCTCTACTGCCTTCTTTTTCCTTCCTACTGCTTTCCTCTCAATTCTGTCTTCCGCCTAATACTCCTTTGGAATACAGTGTTCTTCCCCCGCTCCCCTTAATTCTTTGGCTTCTTCTTCTGCTTGTCTTCAACTCTTGTGGTCATTTCCACTTCATTACTTCACCATGATTCTCTGTCTAGCAAGTCCAACCCGCCGTCACACCCTTTTTCTTCACCCTACTTTTCCCCATTTACTCTGAAAACTGTGCTGTTTTTCTCACTTCTAGCACCACCCTGAACACCATATCACGTCCTCAAGCTACTACCATACTAGTGCTCCTTCCTCGGCTCCTTCGTCATCTCTGTCCCGCTCGCTTCCTCGATCTCCGCGCTGCTCTCTGCGCGCGAGAACAGGCCTCCTTCCTCGTGGGTCTCTAGCGAGCGCGCGTCTTTTCGTCGTCCAACAAGACGAAACACAATGCAATCGTCGGACGAAATAAAACTACGTTCGTCCATTTACTGTCCTCTCTGGCAAATGACTTGCAAGCCAAGGCAAGTTTCAGGTCCTCTTTGTTAATTAATTAATTAATTAATCATTATTGATTTTTTATTGAACGTCAAGGGAGGACTTGGGGGAGGACTAGGGAAATATGAAGACGGGGGATGAGTAGACGTGATCTGATTGGCCGTATCAGGAAATTTTCGTGGGTCCCAGCCAATGGAAAAGCGTGAATTTCGGGTTTCACACACTTTGCTCCTTTCACCTTTACCTACCGCAGCTTTTGATGCACTTTTGATTGATACGTCGATTCACACAATTCGCACGTCATCCAGGTGACGTCATGGTTTTTGTCCCACATCTCGCTGTGGCTATAATGACTGAATGAGTACTCACTCTCGAATAAGGCTATAAATAAATAAATGTTATTTACTTATAGCCTATTCTCTGTATTTATTTATTTATTTATTTATTTATTACACAACAGCGAAGCCAAAATAATGGTCAGAAAAAAACGGGGTTTTCTACTCTACTTTCTCAAATGGAAAAATAATAATAAATAACTATTTCCCGGAGTTAGAGCGCAGCCTTTATCTATCTAATGGGCGGAATTTCGCCAAAAAAACGAAATTCAAAAACTCAAAAATAATAAATTATGTGAACTTTTAGGTCTTCAATCACCAGATGTGGAGGGAAAATAGTTAGAATCGCCAGATTTCTGTACTTGGTTTTCGGTCTGTAGCCAAAATAAAAGAAGGATAATTAAAAGATCTGTACTTTATATTTGGTGTTTATAGCCAGATTTGGCTAAATCTTCCTGCTATGATCACCACTTTTTCTACTTCTTCCCTTAGGGATGATAGCCACTTTGGCTATAAACTAAAAACAGCACGGATACGGAGTACCCTATTACCTAGCCTAGTTCAACAATAAGGTGCCTAATAGTAATAATTTTTTTTGTCTTTCACATTTGGCAGTAATAACAATAATAATAATAATAATATTTACAGTTTGTCACTATACTATATAATGAAGCCAATCCTTTCTTCTTCTTCTTTTTAAATTATTATTATTAATTATTTTTTGATATTGCTCAAGTGGTGATTGCCCATAAATATATTTAACCAAATTTGACAATATTCAAAACATGAAAGTAGAAAAGCTTACAATACCTTTTCCTATTTTACGCAATTGTGGTGACTATTGGTGATATTTTTACTAAAAAATTCTCTTTTTGACGAACTTTTTTTTCTCTAGGAAACAGGGAATTTGCAGACAGAATATTATTTTTAATAAAAAACTACCAAAACTCGCCCCCAAAAAATCAAATCGAGCTTTAAAAAGATTTTAGACATGGCAGGCAGTCAAGTTATTTTTCAGAAATTATGGCAATTTTAATTAATTAGTGCTTAACCAGGTTAGGTACTCGGTAAATCCTCAATGTAAAATTTACTCGGAGACCAAGGAAAGTGGGAAGTGGAAAACGAAAGCAGGCGTAGTTAGTAGCCTAATAGTAAATAGTAAAAAACAATCTAGTAGGACCTGGGGAGTTTGGTGCTGGCTGACTGGCTGGCAGCTTGGGAACCAAAAGGGCCAGCAGAGTAAGACTCGACTTGTGATTGGTGGAGAGAGAAATAGACCAATAGGAAGCCTTGGTAACTGGGACTGGAGGGGGTAGCTGAAGTAGTGGAAACATGGGTTTTGGTTTTTAGGTTGAGGGTAAGACTTAAGTACCAGCTGAGTTTGGGATGGTTAGAGACGTGGCTGAGATTACAGCGCGGATTACGGACTACGTGTCCTGCGCCGTCGGATTGACTTGGTCCTACTCTGGCATGATTCCCTATCTCACCCTGGATGCTGGAATAAATGGGGACATGAGCTAGGGTTTGGGACGAAGCAAACCCTGAATTTATGGGCTATTTTTTTTTTTTTTTCTTTTTTTTTAAATTTTCTTCTCTTGGGGTTTAGTGTAGGGTAAAGTCCCGAGGTGGGGGGTATTTTCCCAAAGTAGAGGGCCTAGTTCCCTTGGACGAAGTGGTCATAGTTGAGTCCAGACTCACATTTTGGAAATGGCTACCATAGGAAAGCACGAGCCGCACGCCGTATAATAAACATATATAGATCACAAGGTGCCAGACGGGAACGTTTCTTACACCTCTGTGTTAGTTTAAGAGTATTGTAATGCTTGAGGCGTGAAGTATTACCCAATGTAAAACATTGGTGGACATTTTTCTTTTTTCTTTTTTTTCTTGTGATACTTGGTGGGTGTCATCATTGGGGAAAACGTGAAAAAAGCAACAGAGCATTTTAAATGATGAAATGCACTTCCCTTCTTTCTTTTGTAGAGGAAAAGATTTGCTTGTTGATAACATTCCCTTCAAAATACACTAATCTTTTTTTTGATGGTCCTGTTCTAGTGGGAGGAATCTTACACTTTTATGCACGCATAATTTCTCTCCCCATCTTTCTCTTAAGGATTAGGTGTGAGGTCCCTCTTAGAAAATATTCATGGGTATAAGGTGCCCTCCAAGTGTACTTAGTAAATTTTCGCTGTGGTTGCCTTCAGTTTTTTTTTTTTCTTTTTGTTGTCGTGCTTTGGTTTGTGTGTGTGTGAAAGGATGGGGGGAAGTTCCTTTGTTTAGTCCCTTTAAGTGCCAATTTTTAGTTTGGAATTGTGGTGAGAAATTGGAATTTCTTCAGTTAGAACAAACATTTCTTCAATTGGATTGCAATTTTGTGTTCATACTAGCCACTTATAATTGATCTATGGTCCTAATGAATCAAAATGTTTGGGAATTTATTTCTGGAGAAATGACAAAGTTTTTCAATAGGGGGGAGAAAAGGAGGGCTCAAAGTTTGCCAACTACATTACTTAAGCTTCAATGAAATGGATGTTTGTTTTCACCCTTATGGTAAAAGGTGACAATTCTTGACCATCTGATGGACGATAACATGATTGCTTAGGTTGGTTTCCTTTTCTTTTTTGATGGTGGCTATTTCTAACCACCAATGCATCCTCAATGGGTTTGAAAGCCCTAAGGGATTGATTATCATGGCTGGTAAACATTTAAACTTACCAACATATTACATTAAACCTGCACCCATTTGTCGAGTAGGTACTACTACTACAACAAGCCACCTTGCAAGCTTAAGGCACTTGCAAAGGGTGCCAACTGATTTAAGATGTTTCTTTGGGTCATTAGTCCTTACCACGGGTGTGGTATTGAAGTAATACAGGGTTGAAAGATGGTAGGTTGTTTGATGGCTACAAAGCTAGCTACCTGAACTTGCTGGGGATTTTGTTCAGAGAAGCCTCCTATAGGCTAGTTGTTAACACTCTTCAACAGCCGAGTATTTTTGTGGTTCATTGTTTTCACCACTTCAGCAGCTCATTAGGCACTTATATAAGATAAGGACTTACTGTCAAAAACAGATTTATAAAACCTTGGAAGAGGAGATGACAACAATGGTCCACATACTTACAGAGCCTCGGCTTAACTGAAAAGCAGGTTGTACTTAACTTATGGTGTAGAGAAAAAGGTTCAAAGGCATGCCAACTGTAGCTAACACAAAATGTTTTTAAAACCCAAAAAGATACTTTGTACGGTGAGCTGCATTTTTAAGAGTCAATCTCTACTTCTATCAAGGGATATTCAAGGTATGTTTCATTTTACAAAGCCATGAGACCATTCTTCAAAAGCAGGTCCTCTACTCTTCAGATATGGCAACCCTAAACTAAGTGGCTTTTGGCTTCAAATAGTTACCACAATGGGTAGCAAGTTTTGTCTCAACATGGAGGTAGGTGAAGTCATGGATGTTCATGGTATATTCTAGTACGAAGGTTCAAGTTGCAAACCACAAACCTTAAAACTCACAATGAAAGCCCAGGCTTCATCTTGAAGTTGCTAAATGTGGGTAGTAGTAGTAGGTGAATCAATCTTTTAGTTGAGCAATCCAAAAGATTTCATTTCAAACAAAAAAGTTATTCTCAAAGGATTCACCAAACTTTTAGGGGAGGAAAGAATGAAGTCAAAAAAGTGCTAACATGCCAAATATAGATTGTAGCACACAATTGAATGGACATCAAAATAAAAAATTCTCATTTATCCCATACATGCAGAATCTAGGTACATCTTTTGCAAGATTCATTCATATGGACTAAAATAAGAAGCCTTGTGGAGTGGAGATTTTGATCTAGTAATTAGTAAATATCTTTTTGTGAAAGGCAGATGGTACAAGTACAGGTTTCCTTCTATGTGGAAAAAATAAGTCTTGGAACATCATGAGTTTGCAACTTTCTTTTCCGCATTTTGCTGAGTTCCATGCAGCAGAAGAATGGTGTGCAACGTGAAACCAGTTATAAAAGAAAGTTGAAACTAGATCCCGTGGTCAAGAGCATTTGAGTCACTTTTATTGCCCGGGAAGCTGGGAAAGAAAGGCATCAAGGAATCCCACATTAAACGCAGACGCAGTGCCGTAAGGTTTAAGCTCTATAAAAAGTAGCTCAATTCATGGGAACCCATATCCGCTTAGCCAGGCACTAAACACCCCCTACGGAGCTCTGTCTGGCCCTGCTTTTGCTTGTCTTTTTGCACACCTTTTTCGGCCTTGCACAGTTCTGCAAGAAACCATGCAACCTGGTTTTCCAATGTTCTTCAGTACTATGTCCTATTATTGGGTACTCTTTAAAACTTTCAAATCAGTCTGGTCTTGCTATTGGGGTTCAAGACTAACTTTTGCATCATACCTACCAGGCAGCCATACAAGGTAGACAAGTTGGTGACTGAACACTTAGCATATGAAAAGCTTAAAATCTTTGGACATTCCTCCATTGTCTCTGGAATTCCAAAGATATTGAAGACCTCTACTTGATGCACCCGTAATCATCAAGATCACTAAAACAAATGACAATATATGAGGCAAATACATGGTATCAAACTAAAGAGGGTCAATGTTCAGTGATGGGTCTGTTAAAACAATTTATGATTTGGAGATTAAAATCTTTGGACATTACTCCATTGTTTCTGGATTTGAAAGAGGTTTTGTAGAGCTCTAGTTGATGTAGCCAAGCTTTTTAGATTGCTCAAAAACGAACAAAAAATGAGAAAAATATGAGACCTGAAGGTAAGTGGGTCTAGTTTTTTTTTTTCCAAACATTTTGTGACTTAGACATCTTGTCCTTTTCATGCTTTTTTTGGGTTTAGATGTGCAGGTTTTACAATAAAAGTCGGTTAACAACTCATGATGCTGTATACCCCAAGAGTGCTAGTCTGGAAAATTAGTGTTCGGGACCCAGTCTCAAGAAGATGAGTTTCTGGAAAGAGGAATATAGGACCACCATCTCCATTATTGCAGTAGAGCAGGTAAATCTGGGTAAGAAGTTGCTCTTAGAACATGTTGTGGCCAAAAACGAAAAGGGGGGAAACAAAGTGGTTCCTTCCTGCCTAAAAGTCTCACTGCATCAACATAAACTAAAATGAAACTTCATCACTCTTCATCAATTCAGCAAGTCAAGTTACACAAGTCGAAAGCAGTAACTGTCCCTATTTCTGCAGTAATAGATCTATGAGTCTAAAGGGTCAGATCACTCCCATCTTTCTCTCATGAGCCTCAACGGACAATGTTTGGCAACACAGGACAGATTCCCAAATCCCAAAAATGCAAATGAATCCAACAATTCTGACAGCATATAGAAGTGGGACAGATTCTTGAGATGATGCACAGGGACATATAATGCAGTCCTCCAAAGGTCTGCCAAACACAACCCTTCAACCCTTAATGGAGTTCCTGAGAATAACCCATGGCATCAAATGCACTATGTCTATGCAAAATCACAATAGAACCCCACACCCTCACTTCTCAAAATTGCAAATATGCACCCCAGATTGCCAAACCTTGTCACTCACAAGACCCCTATTGAGCTTCATCATTCACCCATCACAAACTCTTATACCTATCGTTCAAATGCATTAATTGAAAGACCTAAAGCATAGAGGAAACAACTTATCCGTCAAAAAATTAGTTGATGCACCTATAGGCATTCGTCCTTCCAGTGCCAGTAGGCATTATAATTTGCCTAAAACCTAATGCACACAACTCCATAGAAAATCAAGAATAACAAAATCTCAAGAACACTTATCCTTTCGAAATCTTGAGCGCCAATCGAAATTCCCTTCACCAGAAGCTTCATGAAGAATAAAACAACACAAATGAACTTGCAAGTTCACAACCTAAATCAAGAGAAGCATAACGCCCACCTTCCTCTCTTTCCTTTAATGCAAAACTTGCAAACATAAAACACACAAAACAAACTAGATGCCATCTTGAGCACGATACGATTAATGTGCTCATGAAAGTTACTATTTACCTCAACCACTAGTTTAGGGCAATGCAAGGGCAACCCTTTTTCACTTTGGAATTCCTTTTAGGTCACATGTGTGGCCATTCTCAACATAAAAAATATATGTCCGCATAGATCAACACCTCAAGGTGTATGGTAAATCTGCAAATTTTGTTTTGTTCTTTACCAAGTGACGTGTTCCCAAACTTCTTAATGAACTCAAATGTGAGTCTAAATTGAAGACAACGGAAGAGTAAGGAGTCAGGGCACACTTTCTAACTCACAACACTTTGGAGGTAGAGGGGCGTGCTGGAGCTCCGGGATGAAATTAAGAAGAATGACAAACATCAACTATTCATATGAACATGCACAAAACCAAACACAAGGTGGTTAATGCATAGTTGGAGCATTTTTGGTGCCAGGACAAGCCACGGGTAAATTTGGATTCACAAAACTCATCACGGCCCGAACTTGGGGGAAGCCAGCACCTTCCTCCTTATAGTATACCATGTGCTTCTCCACGAGACCCACATCCAAATGACATTTTGTTCCGGGACTCCCAAGTGGGAGTCCCGAAATTTTCACGCTTGGGTCTCCTGCGACTTTGGGGGCCCATAACTTTGCGTGTAAACCTCCAATGGAAATGAGGTCTAAAGCAAAGTTGTAACCTTTGTCAAGAATTTTCCAACGGTATGTCGCACGCCACTTGCACGTGAGGAAATCGGGGTGATTTTCGACTTTTAGTGGTCGGGAATCAAATTGTCATTTAAGTTCCAAGAACTTTCCAATGATATAAGGAACTCCTCATTCCATTGAGTTTTGACCCTTGCAATCGTTCTTTGAAGATTCAGAAGTCCACCATGATTCCAATTCCCAAAGTGGAAGCTCTTTTAAAAGTGTGAAGGTTCATTCCGTCACACTTTTTTACACTCTCAAGAGCATGCGGTGTGACTCCTGGGCTTCCTTCTTGGCCCGCAACCTTGCAAGCCCTTGTTTTGGTCGTGAGCCCAAGGCTAGGGTTGCAACACAAGTTTGACCATCTTTATCTTTGAAAATACAAATTCTTACACCTTCATCTTGTTCATAATCTCCTTTACCATCCTTATAACTAAGAAACTGGTAAGGTCTTTCCCAACTTGCCAATAAAGATTTCTTCTTACTCTACTTTCTCATTTTCACAGATATTTCTGCGTCTCTGAAAGATTGAAACATGATGCGCCCCTTTCTAGTTGCATATGTTTTTTTTGTGTTTGATCCACATTTTTTAACGACTCAAAAAGTTTAATTACCAACTCCATTTCAAACACCATCTACAAAGCCATCTCTTCCGAAACAATTTGGTCATCCATAACTTGTGTCAAATTGCTCAGCTTGTTGTCAATGGTTAATCTTGGAGTTTTTCTTATAAGAATCATGTATGGTGAGTACTTGGCACTATTATGAATACCACAACGATATGCAAACAAGATCCTTGGGACTTGAACACCCTATTTTTATATGTTAAAAGAAGAAACAACAATGAGTCCATGTTTTAGGGTTTTGATCATTCTCTCAACTATTCCATTACAAGATGGCCATTTTAGAGCAGTGAATTGATGTGTAATTCCAAAATGTTTACACATCATGTCAAACTTTGCCATCCATTCTTTGCCATTATAAGTAAGTACATATTTTGGTACCTTAAACCTATAAATGATTTTTTCTTCTAGAAATTTTGCAATTGTTTTGGTGGTTTGTTCCTTGACAAAATCTTGCCTCCCACCACTTCAAGTAGTGATCAATGGCCACAAGAACATATCTATTGCCAAATTTTATTTTTGGTAGTGGTCCAACAATATCAAAAGCTACACGGTAAATGTTGTGCTTAGCCTTGGGCTTGCAACTAAAGCGAGGACTTGTAAAGGTGCGGGTTGAGAGGGAAGTTAGGGAGTCACATTTCACACTCCCAGGAGTGTAGGATAATGTGAAGAATGAACCTACACATTCCCAAGTGGGTTCCCACTTTGGGAGTCGGAGTCCTAATGGACTCCCGAATCTTCAAAAAGGTATTTTAGGGGTTACAATTCATTGGATTAAAGATTTCCTTATATCATTAGAAAGCTCTTAAAACTTAGATGTCTAAAATGGGCTCGCATGACCCATTTGAGTTCTTTAAACACAAGTTATGGCCAAGAGAAGGGCCAGGAGTCAAAGTGTCAATTTGATTCTTAACCATTAACATTCAAGAATTGCCCTAAAATACATTTGTGTAGGTGGCATGCCACATATTGTTGAAAAGCTTTCGATGAAGGCTATTTCTTTTCATATTTTAATTCAATTGGAGGTTTGCACAAGAAGTGATGGCCCTCCAAAGTTGAAAGAATCCTAATTTTGGGAATTTTGAGACTTCCAAGTTGGAAATCTTGGGACAAAATGACATTTGAATGTAACCCTAATGGCTAATGACATAGAATATTATAAGGGATAAGGTAGTGGCTTCCCCCAAGTCCGTGTTGTGATGAATCTTGTGAATCCGTGTATGCCTATGGTTCGTTCGTGCATAAAAAATGCTCCAACCATGCATTAATCAACTTGTTGTTTGGGTTGCGTAGGTGCATGTGAATAATTGATTTGCTTGTCATTCATTATAATCCTCATCTCGGAGCTCTAGCATGCTCGTCTACCCCCAAAATGCTACAAATTAGGGAGCATACCCCAATTATTTCTTCCATTGTTTCATTTTCATATTCACATTTGAATTTTTCAAGGAGTGTGGGGGTGTGCGTTAGTAAAATAGGTCACAAACTGAAATGTTTTTTGATTTTTCAATTCCAGATTGGATGCCACCAAAATCTTTTACTAACTAGCATTGTTTGCATTCTTGGACCAATTTCACAAACTTTGTCCTATCATGCCAAAAATATCTTCTTTTTTACTTCTGCAAATGTCTTTTGTTCACTAAAGTGATCGATTTTTGCATGTATATCATTCACAATTCTTTCCCTCTCTTTAGGTTTTGGAACCACTAGTCCTTGGAACATTAGAACCTCATTGTTCCAATTTATCTCATCATTTTACATCTAGCCCTTTCTTTCTCTGCAAGGTCATAATTTTCTACCCCAAAACCATCACTAGTGAATAATTTCATACAAATGACATCTCCCCAAATGTTAATTTTTTTTTTTTTTTGATTTGGCTTATTCATGATCAAACACATAATCAACATGTTCAACCTTCATTTTTTCATCAACTAACTATTGTGTTTCCTTTACCATTTGTTCACAATTAGCAATGGGCAAATGTTTAAAATATATCCTTTTGAAATCTTGAATGCCAATTGGAATTCCCTTCACAAGAAGCTTCATGAAGAACAAAACAAGAACATATATGAGCTTGGAAGCTCACAACCCAAATTAGGAGAAGCAGAACGCCCACTTTCATCTCCCTCCTTAAATGCAAAACTTGAAAACATAAAATAGATAAAACAAACTAGATGCCATTCTGAGCATCAGATGGTTAATGTGCTCATGAAAGTTGCTATTTACCTCAACTGCCATTTTAGGGTAGTATGATGCCAACCCTTTTTCACTTTGGAGCTCCTTTTAGGTCACATTGTGATAGATGTGAATTTTGTTGGGTTAATGGTCTTGTTGTGTGGTTCAAATTTTCAAATCATAGAATTAATCCCATTGTGCATTTTACAATTTTAGATGTGGGCTTTTGTTTGGACTTTGATCCTTTCTTTTTCTTCTTTTATTCCTTTGCCAAGTGTTTTTCCTTTAATTGATTGATTGATTGATTGATTGATTTGATGTTTGTTAACATTATTTTGCTAGTTTTGTCACAATATTTTTGTTTACAATTTTATAATATAAAATAACGTATGCAAATTATAAAGTGAACTATCACTTGTGAATGCAAGATGGATGGTATTTGGGCAAGAGACACTTTTTGGATGTATTCATGTGCCAATGCTAACCATAGTTGTTAACTATGTACTAACCATGAACATGCATCTACTTACTAGAAGGCACCAAGTGCCTTGCCTACTTACCTACCTACATAATAGGCACTTGCATTCCAATTAAGTTCCATTCGAATGAAAATATTAAATGATATTGCATGCATCTTGAATTCAATTTGAAATTAATTTAATTGGTATTTAATTCATTTTAATTTGATTTGAAATTTGAATTGTATTCCAATTCAATCCAACAATTGGAGTAAAATTCAATTCAGAAAAAATGGATGCAAATTGATGGAGAAGATATTGAAAATCTACTCATGAATATAGTGTTGGAAAAAAAAAACCTTAAAAAAAAACATAGATTTGAGAAGACACATTTCCATGCTTCTTCATTAATGAATGGGTCTAAGCATATTATCGGTTGGAATTTGATAAAACAAACTATTATGGGATTTTATAATGATCCTAGCTAACCTAGCTTCAATGAATCATCATTCATAGAATAATATTGAATCACTTATTCAAGTGGTTACCTCAATAGTGTATATTCTACAATGGTGTGCTTTGTGAAAAGCTTATTATTGTGGTTGTTCTTGATAACTTGGTAAATTTAGAAGCTTTTATTTTTTATGGAAAGTTGGAAGAATTTGTTTGTGACATAAAGTGGTAGGTTTTGGAAGTTTTGAAGCCTTTTTTTTCTTTTTTACACAATAAAAAAAAAGGTCACAATTTGTTACCATTAATGTTGGATCCCATATTTAAATCCATGTGCTTAATCATGATGTATGTGGGTCATGATAATGTTGTAACTCTATTTGATAAATATGACAATGAATTGTTACTGCCTTTGTTGATGGAGGTTTGTAAACCATCAATGCCTTCTATTCCTAATCAAAATTCTTGATGTATCTAGTTTAGATATTGGAAATGATTTTTTTTTCCCCTGCATTTGATAGACACAACCATAGATAGTTTGAAGGAATTTGTTGACAAAAAGTTACACATTTACCATTGGTATCCTATTAATGGAGATAATTGCAAATGTGTTTTCACATGGTGGCACATGGAAGAGCACATGTTTTCAACAATTGTTTATTTTGATGAGACAAAATTTGGGCATCCCAACCTTTCAAAATGAAATAGAAAGGATTTTTTCCATTTTTGGAATCTTGATTGCATTTTATAGATGTCACTTTCAACAAAAAAAATCTTAACAATCTAATTTTTATTAACAAAAATTGGCCATCTAATCCATGTGTTGAGTGCCCCAATTTTTAAAACTTTGCATTTACATGTGAGGCAAAGTCAAATTTAATGAAAAAGTTGGATTTTAAATTTGAACATGAGGTGGAATGTGAAGAATTTCCAAACGCTCAAATCGTTGTAATATGTGGTAGGTGATGCATTTGACCAAGTTTATGTTTTTCTTATTCTACAAGTGTTTTAAGTTTATAACTCATGGTTGTTGATGTGGAGTTGAAGATGGGATGATGGTTTTGGTGATTGTATGGACGACTTTAATAGACAATCATCATGCAATAGAATCTAAAGCTAGGAATTGTTATTATCTTGTTGAAAATGACAAATGTGATCCAATCATGGGCCTTGAAAAATTGAAGATGATGAAATAAGCTTTATGTAAAGATTTTAGGGGTAGAAAACTCTTTGATGCAATGATTCCAAGTTGGCCTAGGGGATTTTTTTGAGTTATGTTGGTCTTCATTTGCATGGTGTGTGTCTTTTGTGTCATGTGAGGGCTTAATTTGTTTTACAAATATTTTGTCTATTGCCTTGGTGTTATGGTGTCTTTATGTCTATTATGGAACTTGTGGGTAGTGTCTTTTCTATTTCTTATGGGGTTTCTATTTTGTTTGTTCTTGTTTTTTTGTCATCTTATGTCAAGCGTCTTGCTCCTTGCTCTTGCCCATCTTATGTTTTTAGTTCTAATTGTGTTTTCACCTTGGTTTTCTATTTTTTGCATCTTAAAATTTGAGTTTTTAAAATTCGGTTTTTGGCTTTTGCTTGTTTTATGGGATTCTAGTTTTTGTTTGTTGCATTGGGTTTTAGGTTTCTATCAAGGGCACATGGTTTCTCATTTTTTGGTTTCTATTTGTTACAATGGGCTTGTTTGTTTGTCTTTTGTTTCTAATCATTTTTTAAAAAAAATCTTTTTAATTTTTATATTGTTAGTTGTTATTTGAAGGGATGTGAGTTTGGGGATGGAATCTAGGGAACTTGGAACATGATGTGTGAAGTTTTGGTTCAAATGTTTTCTTTGTTTTTATGTATTGTTGCTTTGTTACATGAGGGATTTGAGCAAGGGGGATGGAATTTGAAATTTGAAACGGGCCAAAGGAGTTCAACTTTGCCCACTAAAAGTCGATATTGACAAAATGTCACATATTTTTTATTCATTAGATTGTTAGTTGTGAGTTCTCATTTATGTTGGGTTTGAAGTTTGGAATAAGTTTACCTTGAAAGTTGAAAGATTTGTATCTAGATTTTGAAGTTGCCCCACATTGATATGCCTGTTTGATTTTTATTAGTATATGAATTTAAAAGTCTTTTTTTTGGTTGGTGTTGGGCCTTGAATTTTATGAATTAATGTTGTTTTATACCTGGGCATGTACTCTAACATGGTAATTATCAAAGACCCTACTAGCACACATAATATTCATATGGGGTTTTTTGAATATAGGGTTTTGTCAAAGACCTCAAAAAACCTTAAAATGTACTTGATAAACCCATCCAGGTTTTGTTAAATACCTGGGTGACATACATGCCTAAACTGATATTCAAACCCCTGCCCTTGCCGTAGACTTGTCCAAACTCTAATTGTGAAAAAATCACCCTTAAGCGATTCTTTAAAACTTAAAATATTCAATGAACTGGACTTGATCAATTCTTCATAAAAGAATCTAAAACCTGACTGCTATAAAAATCATCAAATACCTGGCCCACAGTTTTCTGCTGAAAAGCTAGTGACAGACCACACAGTCTGAGTCCAGGTATACTGTTCACTTACTCTATTCATAACCTTAGATAGAGATGCAGACTGATAGTTTGATGTCTTCCAAGATGGAGCAGACTTTAAAGGTGCATTCACACTTGGTGTCAAGGAAGGACTCTAGTTATAAGTCACTTAATTACAAGCTAGTCATTTAGAACCTAAACCTATTTACCACCCAGATTAACATTCACTTAATATTAAATAATCACCCATTTAACATTTTAAGATTGCCACCTAGATTTTCACTTAGCATTGACTTCACATTAGGTGTGAATGCACCTTTAGCCAGCTTTCAAAATGTGAAACTAACATCAAGTTTCAACTGGCACATAGAACTAGAAAACTGAGCTCCACTCCAGAGAGCTACTACAAACAGTGTTGAAACTTGGGACAAAAGAGGAACAATTCCTGGAGCTGATTTTTAGGCTATGCCTGTCTTCTGGGCTTCTTCCTCCATCCCCAAGAAAAAGGAGCCAAAAGACCATACCTTCCATAACTCCATATCTGATGGCTCCAGGACACAAATTGTCGGGCCTGATTATGCATGTGGGTTCTGTTCAGAAGCCTCCCAATTCTGTTGCTCCATTTTCTTGTCAATCCCGGACCTTCCGGTGAGAAAGTTTTGTTGATGATCTTTTCAATTGGTTGCATGTTTGTGTTGTCCCAACTTGTTTTATTGGGGTTTTTCAACCCCAGTTGCATGCCTGAAGATCTATCCTAGTTCATACTTTCATTGTGTTTATCAGCCTGCATCATCCATTTAGACTGCACTCCATGATAGTCCCCAATCCTCACAGCCCACATCTGTCTCCTTTGAGAGTACAGCCACACAAGGCCATCTTTGTATGGTGGTAATGGCCTGTGTGGGATGGATAGTACGAATGTAAATATATACCCTACATGGCTTATAAATATCTCCAATCTACCCTATCTTTACTCTACCAAACTAACATATATTTGAGGTTTGCCTAAGGTAGGGTAATCTATCTATGAAGCAAGGTAGTTTGTTTGTTTTGACTTGTTTGTACTTCTGAGATCCACTGAATTGGGATGCTTGAGGTTGTGTACTTGGTCTCTTTGGAAAGCTCTTGACAAGGAGGGGTGCATCGGCTTGGTTCCATGATGTTTGGACTTGTGGTGCAAAAGTTCTTGAATATTGAATGATTTTTTCATTGAAAATTAAATTAAATCCCAGCTGAAAATTTCGGAGGAATTAGAATGTGCCTTTTGTGTTGTTGGAAAGATCTTGATGAGCAAGATTCAATGGAATTTTATTTGGTAAGATTTGGATTCAGAATGTGAGAGATATTGGTTTTAAAGTGATTTCTGCAGCAGAAAATTCAAATAAATTTCAAAACCCAAGGTTTTGGAAGGAAAAATCAGTTGAGGACGAGGTGGTAACACTTGGGCCAACAGCACAGGCCACACTAGTTGTTTTGGAATGAATAAAGAAAGGATATATGCCAAATCATTATATAATGTATATGCATTGTTATGACAGATTTGTTCAAGTTATGATGACTATATTTTTATTCATTACACCAATTGCCTCAAACAAGATTCTTACCATATGCTTTTGGAAACTCCTTCACATTTTATTGTTGTTTGCCATTGTAAGAATGCTTTGAATTTAATCTTAAAGTTGTTGATTTTATTATTTTTTAAAACTTTTAAAAAGAAAAAAGATGTTTGTCCAAATTTCTTGTGTTCATGTTTGTGATGTCAATTGCACAACTAATTAACCTTAACCTCCTCCGCTTGGCAATGTGCCATACTCATGTGCAAATATTTTTGATTTACCCAAAATTTACTTATCTATACTTGCAAATATAATAAGGTAACTGTTTAAAATATTTACCCTTATCTTGTGATCAACATAAATGTGCTTTGGAAGCTTATATACTTTTACCTACCTAATAGATTTAAATATATCTATTATTACCCTTATCTGGCTGATACACTAAAATTGATATTCCTGCCCGACAATGGTAGGATAAATAGAACATTTACTTTTGCCTTATACTTAATGTTGGGGAATTATTGGAGGACCTCAAGCAGGTAGGTATTTACCCTTTAGGTGGGATATTTACCCAGTCTACAGAGGAGAAGTGCCCATATGCAGAAGAGATCATGTTACCTACCTCTTTGAAGCCATCATGCTATGTGCATTCCAAACTTCTGACTGTCCTTAAAAGGTAAATAGGAATTGCAAACAAATCAATCCAAGCCAAGGAAATGGATTAACAACTACTCTTTCACCCATTTCACAAGGGAAAGTCAGATGTCAATGTTTTACCTTGATCTTATGCACACCAGGTGTTGATCTTGTATATGGTATATAGGCCTAAGCTTAGTATAACACTGGTATCAACATTGGAAGTAAGGACCCTATCAGTCTGGTATGAGTGGAGGCAATACCAACCTTAACCTATACCAACCTTGGATCAATTTTACACCAGTGTCAATATTAGATATACACTTGCTTCATACCAGACAAAAATCAATCTCAGACCCCATACCAGGACCAGACTGCTATGAAAGTTTTAAGGGTACTTAGTGCATCTCCACCCCACACCGGCAAACAGCCCTTTTCATTAAATCTTGCAGCAGAATAGCGCACATCCTGCTGCTCTCCGGTGTTCATGGTCCATTTTGCAGTGGTCATTTTAACCCTTTTAAAAGCTTTTTACTACTATGGATTTGGACAGTGATTATTACTTGTCCAGATGTAAACACATAAATGGTGTTTGAGTGTTTAAAGGGACTTTTATAATGTTTGTGGGTGGGGACAGTGATCATTAAACGGTGTTGTATTATGAAATAAAGGAGTTATTTGCCGATCTGGGGTGGAGATGCTCTTACACTTCCAAAAGTTCCTGAGCACTACTAATGAGCCGGATTCATAAAGTCACACAAATCTTTCTCTTGGCCATTGATTCTACATCTGTCTTGTTTGATCTCATTTGTTGGTCTCTTTCTTTACGATGAGTAAGGTATGCTAAGTGGGTGAGGGCATTACTAGAATGGGGGTAGTGTATGTACTTGGCTGTCAACCTGTTGTAGGGCCTTACTTTGGTAATGCCCCATCTTAAGTCCTTACCCTGCACAAACGAGCTGACATGTTTCCGCACCCCATGTATTTACTCAGGTGAACACTTGACAACAACAAAGAAACCACGAATACATGATGATATGAGGAGTGCAATTATTCTTAGTGCTCTGTTCTTTCTGACAAAAGAGTTCACACAAAGAAGCAGACCAACTCTGATGATGAGTTCCATTACTTGGGAATCTATTTGTCACTGCACTTGGGTAGTTAGCTGACAATCCTGAATGGGACTGTTAACTGAAGAAAAGCTGGGTTCAAAGTTCAAACGTGAAACCTTGTCTAACATTATGATTGTTTTTCATGACTCCAATGAAAACCAAGCATGCCTCCGACAAAAGCACTCCACCACCGCTCCCTAGCCAAAAACTTGGGACAAGCCTATATGATACTATCACAACATTCAAGTGCCAGTTTACTGAAGATAACTCCTCAAAACAATTCAAAGCTCCAATTCTAGCAATCTGATTAACCCTATAGACTTTTTAAAATACCTAGGTACAAGCCTATTCCATAGCCCTCCTAAATTTCTTTATATTTTCTACACAAATCCTAACCCTTGTCTATATACAGACACAGTCAACAAGCAAAAAAAAAAGTTTTGGCAAAGGTTCTGGAGTTTGCATATAAAGTTACTTTTCAGCACATTCTGAAGCAACATATCTCATTTTTTTCTAAATGAGAGAGTAAGTGATGCAGCTAATTGGACTTTGCAAGTGTAAATATGTTTGTTTGTAGGTTGTTGGACCACGGCAATGGGCCAGCCGAACTATAGTGCACAAGTTTTGGATTCATGGAATGCGTACACTTTTAGTTGGGTCATGTTCCTACCTCCCTACTGGAGGTAAGTTAGCATGTTCACATTCCAGGCAGACACAACATCCGACCTATAAAATGGAAAACTTGAAACCTGCACAGGCAGTGGAGACAGAGGACTTGGCAAAATGAAACAAAGGAGACAAATTTTACCAGAATCCAACAGAGGACTAATGAAATGAAAAAAGGGTTTTGCATTGTCTGGAAGAACTGGAAAATGTGAATTGTTTCCCTGAAACTAAGTCACTTACAACTTAGAGCCTCATCTTTTGCTGCAAATTTGTTAGGCAATAGAGAAATCCGCAAAGTAAGGAAAACACAGCACACCCGTATCCCCTGTTTGGTAATTAAAGGGGGTTGAGATTTCTGAAAAAACGGTGAAAAAAGTAGACTGGCCTTAAATGGGGACTGAAACTCAAGTTAGCATATGAGTTTGACCCTGTCTTTTTGTTCCTGAGTGCCTTCAACCAATCACAAATCTCTGTTATTGACGTGTGTACTGCAGCTATGAATATTTTTGAGCTTTGTCCATTTATACTCGTATTAAAAAAAAATTCATTACTTTGTGAACAACAGTGTTTAGAGGTTGAAAGAGAGGTTGGGGGATGAAAGAAGAACCCGAAGACTGGGTCACTTTAAGGATATCTCTAATGTTTAAAGTTTAAATGCAACAACTGAGATATGAATTTCCATTTTCATCAGAAGCTATGAGCACTCCTGTGTGCAGGCAATAATAATGGCCCACTTCTGGAAAAGCTTTGCCCACACTACAGTTCCTTTTGTTTGTTTGGTATGGGCATCAGTGGCAGTAGTACAGAGAATCAAATCTCAACACAAAAATTGCTACATTGGGAGAACTAGAAATCTGAATAAACAAATGGATTTGGAGCTGCAGACAACTTCAAGATATTCATGCCTCCCATTGACACACACATCAGCAACACATACAGAGACCTCTTTTAGTGATCTAGGTAATTCAAGCTCAGTAGAGAGCTTTCACACAAGACCCAAGAGTGTTCAAAAGGATACCGAAAATAGTGCTTATTTTAAGGTTTAGGCTACAACTAGCAACTATGTTCAAACCTTCACACTTGTAAAACAAGATGTACTGAAATTTGGAAGTTGGTTTCAGGAGTTTATGACAAACTTTTTGATAGTTGAAAATTGGATGCATTTCAAAGAAAGGACATATGTATACATGTACAGGACTGATCCTTTGAGAGGAAGGAGCCAGAGTCAAATATGAAGGCCAAAAGTTAATCACTTATTTGTCTTTTCTAGTAGTCAACTTCTTCAAGAATGCAAGCTTGTGCTCAATGTTTATTCAACATGTTAGACCACCCATGAATTCAAGAAAATTGAGGAAGTTGGATGATGGATGGACGAGAATGGAACTAGTTGGAATTTTGTCTTCTCCACTAGTTCCAAATTTCATCCATTTTCCTTTTGTTACATTTTTTTGAATCTAAGCCTTAGCATTGATTTTTCCACCCATGGTGGGTTCTTCCATTGACCAACTTGCCCAAATTGTCCCATTTCCTCAATTTGTCCAAGTTTGAATCCTCATTCCTTCCACTAAGGATTAGTCTTATTTAATCAGTGCAATGCATGTCCTATTTTGTGTTTTCATGTTTGGGACTAGAAGTATTATTTGAATTTAAAATTATTTCCCCAATTCAATTTTGATTGCCACACATTAATCAATATTCATGCATTGGCCATCCCAACGACATGATGGTCATGCATGTGCATGTATTGGGATATGCCATGCAATCCTAACTCATTAGGATCCATGTGAGTTCAAACAAATGAATAATGAAATTGCATTCTTTTTTTCTTGGAATGATAAGATAAATTATAAAATATTGATATGCCACATGTTTTGAGAACATATGGGGGACATCAAGGAATTATATCTGTGCTTAAGTTAGGCATGCTAATCTTGTTTAACAATCTAAAATAATTACAAGGGAAGTTCAAAAAATGCTTTATTTGGTCTGGATGTACTTGGAATGACCCCAACAACACAACATCCCAAAAGGAAACTTAATCCATCAGCCAATCTTAAGGAAATATTTTTTATACTTATTCAAAATAACTGCCTGAAAACAAGTTGCAAAAATCAGAGAGGCGATCCTCTTTGTTACAACCTCATTTTTGGTCAACAATTCTACCAATCTGTCTCCATTCTTGAAAAAAGAAAGTGAGATTTGATTATTTTCTAGTTTTTTTGGCATTAAATTATGTTGAGTACATTGATGTGCTTTGTATAAAGATGTAAGTTGTACGATATATTCAATTTGGAATGACCAATGAGTTTCATAAGTTGTAATAAACACAAGAATGGTTTAAAATATATTTAATATGCACAATTTAATATCTTTAATTTTCTTAAAAACAATCTAACCTTGGTCGTAACAATTGTAATATGATAAAAAAAAAATTTAGAATGTAAATATGTTGTTTGGTTACCACATTTGATGTCAATGGAATTGAGCTTTCACTACTTCAATTTATGCATGTTTCAAGAAATAGGTCATGGAGGTTTCTGTACAATCTTCCATAAAGCCCAATGTCCAAGTAATCTTCTTAAGTAACTATTCAAATGATCATTGTAGATGAAAAGTAAATATTAATGGATAAGTTGCATCCATTATGGATGAAAGGTGAATTTCAAAGGATTAACTCTAATGACAAACTAAGTTTTAGGGATTAGCATATGAAATATGCAAAATAACAATTGAATTTGACATTACGCCTGCTACATATTCTATAACTAATGTTGGGGTCACTAGTTGGTCTTTCACAAATGCCCTATAATCAATATTGGGGATAATGGATGTCATTCATGATAGTTATTAAAGCTCACATGACAATTTGAGTAGGTAGGTGGCATATCATAATCAGTATGTGCTTTTAATATATGGTTGGAAATCATTTAAAAAATTTTAAGTTCATTTTTAAAGTCATCATAATATAAGCCCATGGAAAAATGGCATAAAGTTCATGAGTGTAGTGGAATGAAGCTATTTAGCTAAATTATGAAGGGAAATATCTTAATATCATGTTGCTATTTTTGCTATGAACATTTTTTTTATTTACCAAACAATTTGTGATGGGGTCTCAAGAACTTGTTTGATTGGAAACTTTGTCTAGTTGACCAATAAGGTTGAAGGAAAGTATGACCTGATCAACAAGTTGATGATGCAATATTTATTAAACACTTTCAAGACGAAGTTTCAAGCATAGTCCTGCAAATTTACAAAATGAAAATTCGCTTCAAAGCAGGAAATGCTATATTCACATTTGGAAATATCACAGTTTGCAAGCATTGATATGTGTAGCACTGACAACATCATTAATGAATAAAAGGATTCACATGTGCGCTATGTGAATAATATTTTCATGTGACATACATGCATCACATGCTCCCATAAAAAACCCCAATGCCATTCCATTGCATCCACCTCAAAGCCATATAGAAATGCCCAAATCCAAACAATTAGCATCCAATGTGAGAAAGATTGAAGTTGACTCTTGATGGAATTTTGTTTTTAAAACCTCTACAATCATAATAAGTGTGGGAGAACCATTGATCCTTTGTAAGAAATCAATTGTGGAACTTTAAAAAAATGTGTTGGATAATTCCACCCACTAAAATGATATTGACTCATTATTGCTCCGTGTAACAAGGTCTCAAATTGTCCTGCATTTTCATTCAAAAGTTCTATTATGTACATAACAAAGAAGGACACAAAGTTCAAATCCCTTCAAAATTTGCAAGATCATCATTGATTAATGATTGGCATGAAGTTGAAAACAAAAACAAGAAACAAAAACAAGACAAAGCCGCATATGACAAGAATCTAGTATCCCTTTGTCAAAGTAAACCATGTCTAGCAATGTGCTCCCATCAAACCACTCCATCGTACATGGCACATGCACAAAAGCATCAATAGGTCATTTAAAAACCAAAGTTTCATTTGAGAAGTACTTTTTTGAGTGACCTTTCTATATGAACTTTTTAAAGGTTGATTTTCAACTCTCTTTGTACCTCTTAGATCATTGGATTTGGCACATTGTCCAGATGTAGTTATTTAATTTGTATTAACTTCTTGCTTCACATTGGGTTCCTTGTTCTAATAAAGGGCTCTCATCTCCTCGTGATACAGTTTGTTACTTTCAAGCCATCTAATTTCATTCATAATTTTTTCCAATTGAATCACATTCATATAAAAAAGCTCATTTATATCCATCAAAGAGAAATTGAAGAAAAAATCATAAAAATGGGGTCATTTCATCCATCAATTTTCAAATTGCATCCATGGGAATTTGTTTTGGTGGGAACATATACATCCATTAATCCCCAAATGACATCTCATCCACTAAAACTCATTAAAATTGAAGGGTGAATGGAAAGGTACGACTAGAATACCTTACCCTATGGTCAGTTTCATCATTAAGTAATCCCCAAAATAGTGAAATGAAATTTTGCGGAAATATGAAGTTGACATGTTGAAAATCATCAAAATTATCATAGGTTACACCCTGAATAATTTCACTACTCATATCACAATATCATAGTAGATTATGGAAAAAATATAATTTCAAAATAAAAAAATGAATTCATTTTTTCAAGAAAGAATAATCATTCTTTTTGTCAATGTGGAAACTGAGCCTAGGCTACACCAGTCAACAGGGTAAATTAAATAAATCCCACTTCTTGACATACATTGCAATACTTCCTGATGTATCTTGCCAATTTTGCAAGTTTAAGAATCTTCCAAACACCATTGACCTCAATAATTTCTACCCAATTCACAAGTAAATGATATTGTTTGATTTTGTCATGAATAGATGGGTCATATTGTCTGGTTTTAAAAAAAGACCTTATATTTTATTTATGTCATGAATGAACCCAACACGGATTTAGAAACAACTACATCCAAATTAAACGTATTTGTCAACAAAATGGAATGTCATATTAATATCATTCATGTAACTTAGCAAATCTTATTCATGGCTGAGCTTCATCCATGAACGGACAACTTTCACACCATCCATTATCATCTAATTGATGTCAATGGATGCACATAATCAATGATCATAAAATTAATCATTCATTGATGATATATGCATCCATGAATGTTCATTTCATCTATAATGGGAAAAAAAATTCATCCACCACCATGGTAGCTTCATTCTTGTGACAATTCAATTGGGTTTCAAGGGGTGCATATTTTCTGTTTTTATTCATCCTGTATTTGCAGTTTATTATTATTAACGGCCACTTGCGCATTGCCCTCTGCTGCTTTGGTTATATAATGGGATGCTCCAAAGGGACCAGCAGCAGAATGGGCCATTCATTAGGCTACCCATGGTATAGAATATTTTCAAAAAAACTCAGCACCCACCCATGCTTTCCAACACCTAACAACTAGTTGTGTTTGCCCCATACATGCTTGGTAAAACCTAAAATCATACATGCATGTTTACTATCTTAGGGCAGTAACAAATTTTTATAAAATAAAAGGCAACAACAATATAAACAAATTAATAAATTAAAAATTAATTTCATTATGATTTTTGTTACTGAATTTTCATTAAAGCCTTATTGAAGTTTTTAAAATAACATCTGAAATAATAACGGAGGACATGGATTATGAAGTGAAAGCGATTGATAGGTGATTAGTGATTACCCCCTAGCAATAAAACACACTGCAATAATTCTCCAACAGTTTTTTCACTTGCCAACCAGATGTTCAAGTTCATAATTCAAAAAACTTCTGAATGTTGTGGAAGTGGACTGAGCACGGTGTTCACAAAGTGGTTGAGAAAGTTTGAACTACTTCTCAACAATGGCAGATCTGAGTTGATTTTCTTGATCTTTGTCTCTATATAGTTTTTGAGAAGCTGAGAAGGTAATATTGGTGATTAGATTTCCTGGAGTTTGATGCAAATGATACAAAGCTAATTTGAAGTGAGCAGATTACTGTTTCTGAAAAGCAATCACAGGAATGCAACAATGATTTAAGGGGCAAACTAAACCAAGGAAGAGTTCCTTTCTTTTCTCATCGAGCAAGATATGAGTGCGTTTTGCTTCACAACATCAGTGCATAATAACACCTCGTGAAAACTTGCAATTTTTAAATTGAAGACTCCAACCAAGTCTACAATGAATTATGACCTCAAGGAAGAAGGTCCAGATTCTTGGACATTTGTTCCTCTTTCTTGATGTTGGGTTATGTATGGCCTATTACTTTGTAAGTGGTTGCAATGGGGCTCACAAACAAAATCAACACACAACAATTTCCAGATTCAAAATAGCATCCATTCCTCAAGTATGGTAATCATATCTTCATGAAAAGTCTAGCACATTAAGACTCTCAAAATGGGAAATCTGTCACAATGGAATATGACCAAATCATCATTTTATAAGTAATCATAAGACAACAGAAGGAACAAAGAACTGTTCGCATATGGGGATGCCCTACACGTTGAAAGCCCACTGAATCACACTTAGTTAATAAAGCAAAATGCCCACCCCCTTCCTCTTCCGTAATGTCAATGGTCCTAAACCATTTAGATCTAGTCATTACTTTCTTGTTAACAAAATCAAGATTTCTGTATAGGAGAAGGGCATGTACTCAGGTCCTTTTCCTACGTAAAGCAGAGCTGAGATTTTTTCACTTTATGGAAATAGTGAGAGGCTGGCTTACTTTCCCGCTGGTCAGAAGATCCCAGTACATGGCGGGTACCTTCCACCTTAGAAGATCCCGCTTGCTCAAAACAGGTTTCTTCAGGCAGTGTAAGGGAGCTGAAAATACAAAGGAAAAGTCCAGGCAGTGCTTTATGATTTGGCAAAGACCAGCTCTGATTCTCTTAGAGTAAGCGGATGGCGCATCACCCAGTGCATTTTTCCCTCACAAAATGGAATGCCTGTTTGGGTGGATGTTCAGAGCAGAGTGTTCCACTTTTTGTTATCCACCTCATCTTAAAAATTTCCCCATTACAATCAGCAGATACCTCCCAGGTATCACCGGAAGAAGAAAAAATAGGCAAAAATGGATGCGGTCTGTATGTTTGGTAAAGCCTATGGCGTCAATTGTTTTATTTTTCAACATGCTCAGTGCAAAGTGCAGGGTCTTGAGCTTCACCCTACACTGAATCTCATTATGGAATGCCATTTTGTGGCCACTAATAAGTTGATCTTAAACTTGGCTAACTTTATTGCAATTTTAAGAAACATTTTCAAAAAGGAGAAAAAAGAGGGGGAAAATTTTCTGCTGCTGGCAGGTCGTGAGCTTGACGATGGGGTTGGAGGCGATTTGCTACTCTGTATCATGAGCCGGAAGTGGCCGCATCCGTGTTCGATCACATGAAGGCTTCCTGGCTCACTGTTTTCCAAGCAGCTGCCCGCAAGCTTTTGCGCTTGCCCTGTGCGTCGACTTGTTCGGCCACGACGATGATCAGAACTGTCTTCCGCTTGGTGCGCCGTGTTTGACAAAATTTGAGTGCTGCACACACCCGCACGTTTTGCACGGGGACGATCTTCTTTCACTGTGTATAATTGAAGCTCTCCTGCACAGCGACCGTGTCATTTTCTACATGAATCTTGTCTAGCGAAAACCGTGGTTTGTGCAGAATGTTTACAATTGGTGCAGAACACTACTACTTTACACAGATTTTCCTTTGAAAACCTGGAGTGTTATAAACCCCAAGATTTAATTATGCTCATTTCGTTTGCAAACACTGAACTTATTATGGCATTTGCCTCTTGAAAGACTTCATTTAGGTCATACTCATTCATTTGCATTGTGAGGTTTTATTTGCTGTGGATTTTTCAATTGGCAGTGCATCACATCCCACTTCAGATTACGTCTTCATTATTGGGTCGGGATCTTGTGGCAATTCAAGGTGTGTGTGTGTGTGTGTGTGTGTGTGTGTGTGTGCATTTGTCTGCTGCCGTTGAGTTTCACATCCTATATATCAGTGGCAATCTCTATTTCACACATTGTGGGGTGGGCATTTTGTGAACTGCAACTTTGCTTCTGTCATGCAAAAATGTCATAATAATCATACCTCTTATATAGGTGGGAAGCTAGGGGCTACCAATTCCTTGGGGCAAAATTGGACAACCCAATTGCCCTCCTTACTTAATTCCACAGTACTGCACTACCTGGATTTTTCCTTTGTATTTTCAGCTCCTTGCCTGCCTGAAGAAACCTGTTTATAGCAAGCGGGATCTTCTGCGGTGGACGGTACTAGTCAACCTGTCACTATTTCTAAAAAGTGAAAAAATCCCAGCTCTCCTTTAAGCAGGAAAAGGACCTGAGTACAGGCCCTTTAGTGATTTTCGACCTGTTCCCTCGAGCATAGATCTCAAATTATGGAAGGGCCTGTATAGAGACCCTTCTACTATACATAATGAACTTTTGAAATTTTCTCTGTACAGTCATTTTCATTCACCTCCCGTCATATAGTTTCACTTGAAATTCACAAACTAACTTTTTACTCATGGCAAGATCTCAATAAATGAGTTTGGAAGAACCTTTGGCTTTTGTAAGGTTAAAATTTTCAAAAGTTCTTTACATAAGGTAAGGAACCTTTCTTTGGCTCTTCCTGGGTTTCTGGGCCCAGTTTCAGGCTACTACTGCCCATGGTCATGCCCTTGAACCCAGGAAGAGCCGCAGAAAAGTTCCTTTACACCCACCATTACAAAATGAGTCTACTCTCCATTCAGGGACACCCTAAGATTTATTTTTAAAAATTCATAACTAATTGAGTTTCAAATTTTCTTTTCTTTAAGAAAAATATTTGAAAAAAAGAAAAGAAAAGAAAAGAATAACCGAAGTCTGATTTTCTCAGATTGCTTATTCTGACAGTTCTAGGTGCTCTACCTTATTATGACTCATAAGTTGATTTGCAAGCCATGGAACTTGCACAGCCCTTTGTTAGGATACTGGATTTGTCAAATTTAAGTTGTTGATTTGTGCATGTTGACTAAGAATTATTCAAAATCCACTGAATTATTTAAGATCCTAGAGGTGAGTTGTTCGTCTGGACATTGATCAGCGATTCCTATGCTGTAGCCCACATTTCAAAGTGATCTTTGTTGCTTATTTAGGTGTGAATATGCTGACCCTAGTGTAGGTTCTTATTGCCTTAGGAGGTAAGTGGTCATTTGGGGGAGGACCTTAAATCAGCAATGGGTCCTTATTTAGACAGTACAATTTTTTTCCCTGACTGCCCAATTGCCCCACCAAGATGTGTCTCATCATCGCCAAGCACGTCTTGGTGCTGCCCAGACACAAAATTTTGGTTTTATTATGCACACTTTGGGTGTGTAATAGACACTAGGATACGTAATACATGTAACATGCCTCCTAGTGTCTATTACACACCCAAACTGATGACAGGACCCAAATTTGTGTCTGGGCATCATTCATCTTTTTCTCAAAAAGATGGATTGGGCCAAGGGCAGACAAGAAAAATAAGAAGCAGACATCACTTTTGTACTTTGTGCAATAAGGACCCATTGCTGATTTGATGTCCTCCTCATTTGCATAATACAACTGCCAAGTACAGGATGTACGAGAGTCTGGCTTGTGAGTAGAGACTCTCTGTCAGATTTGAAGTGGCTTGGCAAAGTAGCCACTATGCATTTTGGAAATGAAAGTTGAGAGACTAGATCTACCGGATAGGAATTTTTGTCAGTAAACTGAATCCATCCCATGATTCTCTGCTGGATCAATCAGTGTGGCAAATCACCTAGTTGGCATTGTGTGAACCCAAAGTTGTCTGAGCCAGTGTCTTGCACCAAAAGGGATTTCTGGGGCAATGCCTCAATGTGAAGATCCAGATTGTGAATATGCCAATGTTCATGACCAAGTCCACTCACACTCCATTTAACATGCTCTTCTCCAAGTGTGTTAATGGGCATTTAAAGCTTCCTTTAATCACAATTGCTTGAGCTCCGGGTTGATGACCCAGAGAAGGTACAATCTTCTTCATCACCTGAAACACTAATATTCCTTGCATTGTGTCCAAATTTTGATGGAAGTTGGGCATTGCAAGGTCTCATAGCAAAATGCTATCTTAGCTGAGTACCCTAAATGTGGTTAATGAGCAACAAGCTAAGGGCATCTTTCTCTACTTCATTGGCCATCACCTAGATCTGTCATTTTGAGAACTGAAATGCAGATGGGTACAAGGGGGAGAATGTGAGAAAATTGGATTGCAGGTGGTGCCAGTGGCCCAGTTGACAGATCTTGAGGGAAAAAAAAGCTCCATCTGAAGCTGCTGAAACAGATGAATTCAATGACAAGCACAAGGAAAAGGTTGAAGTGAGGTAATCATGTACAATCTTTTTGAGCTAATCATGTACAAGGTTCTTAGGGAGGTGATATGGTTGGTTCACATACCTTAGTTTGCCATGACTGATATAGTTAGGAGGATGCACCCTAAATCATACCTAGCTGTGTAACCAAGAGTGATAAGGTAAGATGGATCTAGTGCCAACAACGAAGAAAAACAAGAATCCACAAAGGAGCCAGGATCTCATGCCTGTTACTGGAAGCTCTCACCAATTGATATCTTCGTATTGACAGTATGCACAAGGATATGGGCTTCCCCATACAATTGAAAGTAAGATTAGCCCACCCTCATTCAGGATTTGGAAGAAACTCATTGAAATGTCAAAATTCAACAGCCAGACACTTAGCCAAATTACGACATTATCAAAATTATATGAGAGCTGTATGGAAGATTTAATTCGTAAGGAATTCAATTGGAAAAGCAGAACAAAGGCATGGAAAAACAAGGTGCAGGGTGTGCAGGAGTCATTGGGGATATGCGGATACAAACCTGCTCAATGTGGTAAATAACAAGCAAGCCACTGAAAAGTACCAGTTGATTGACCCCAAAACTGGGGATGTACAGGTTGCATTGCAAGCTGGGAGGCCAACCTAACAAGTACCAGTCAATTCACTTCAATTCAAGTGTAGGTACATGGTAAGTTGGAATTGAAGACCACCCAGAGACTAGGGGTGGCTGTATTCCAGTGAAACAGGGTCTGCTATTCTGCTCTTGTGATTTCCAAGCATTTCAGAACATTTCTGACTCCCATTGTGTAGATGCGCACAACCCATCATGACAGTCACCAATGGGTATGTTTACACCATGTCATATGAAAGGAAAGGTCACACCTGACTGCAGATTCTCCAGGCTTGTGGAAAAAGTATTGTGAGCTTTCCTAGACCTATACTGTTTTGGCTTTCAGGCCTTCCAACCAAACCTCCCAGACCAGCTGCTGCACAGACATCAAGCAGTGCGCAGTTGAACTCGAGACACCTGCCCCTTCTTCACTCTATGTAGAGGAAGGTGTATGGTTGTAGACTGCAAGATGTCATCAACTGCATCTTGTTCAATGTCTGGGAGATACCTCTTCCCAGTGCGAGAGATAATTGGAGAGCTTGGAAACTGAGCAATCACCTTCCCCTTGTGATCCACAACCTTGGGTGCTCTGGAATGAGTGGTGATGATCTTTTTTGCACTACATCCATGCTTACTTGCAAGTGTAAACAAAGCTGACCATCTTACTTGATGGTTCACCAATTGCCTAACTTTCTGAAAGTTGTCACAACAGCGATAGTATCTAAGTAGCCCTTTGGCTAGGGATGTAAAGTAAGTGATAATTGCCTCATCAGATGAATTCAGCATGGAGGTGAGCACAGTAGGAAAAGCTTTAGAGGGTTGGAGAATACCCTTCCTTCTTAGTTTTCCGGTTATCACTTCCATTGGGGCCAGAATTTGCAGTGGTATCATCATGAGTCCAAAATCTCCTGACCTCTCCTCCTCACCTTCTTCTTGGAGCAAGTTCTTTTCAATCTTTTTTTGTCTCTCCACACTCATTGATTCATCCTGCAGGAACTTTTGCAAAAGAAGTGATAGATGTCTATGGGCCTTGAGAATCTCATCTGGAATCCCCATTGTGGCTGCATCATTGAGAAAAATCTCTTCCTTGCAGAGGAGTCTTTCAAGTGGTTGCCAAGTCTCACCTCTCCTGATCTTCTTGAAGAGAAAATCTCTGCTCGCCTCTTGTGCTTTGGTGTACATGGCTTGCTCTGCTGCTTCCCATGAAGAGAGTTTCTTTTTGGTCTTCTTCAAACCTAGTGCCCATGCTGTAAGGCTTAGGTCCTGCAACTCCTTGTTCCAAATCTCTGTGCGTAGCTCTGCCAGATTCTGAAGGCGGCCCCTGCTTTTGCGCCGTGTCTCCACTTCTCTAGAATACTGTCTGGGCCATCTGCTGGGAAGCACTGCACTGATCCTCATTCCCAGAAACAAAACAGAGTTATTGGCAGTGAATACATGTGATGTGAAGCCCACTTCCAAATGCAGCTTGGAGTTGAGAAACTGCACAATCCTTGCTGATATCTTCTCAACTGCCTGTCTTGAACCCTGAATGCCCACCAGGCATTCCTTGCCATATCGGACATACTGCTCCTTCATCCTTCATACCCTCTTGGTGTCTCACCTGTCATTTCCAGTGCTCTCATCTCTACTGATTCCTTGCTGAGCATCCATCCCACAGTCACCTTGCAAGAACTGGTTTAGGGTTCAAATCAACAGTTGTTCAGGCAAGAAGCAGAAGAAAGGCAGGGGATCCCAACCATGGTGGATGCAATCTGGAAGTTATGAAATTCTCAGTTACAGGAATCTGAAGCACAGAAACGGAAACCTCACAAAGATATTAAGTCACCTGTGAAGCCTCCAGGCAGATATCGAAGCAGAAGCTAGAAGCAAATGAGGTACCTAGCAAGATTTAGGGTTTAGGGTTTCACGGTAAAGTCCTTTTGGAAAGAGACTCAATTAAGTTGCAAATGCTCCAAAAAGATGCATGCTGTAACATACGATGAAGCAATTGAAATTGGGCCAGATGCATGATAATTTGAGCAGGGATAAACAGCTCAACTCAAAACTTCACTGTTGCGAGAAATGAATGCGAGAAAAAAAGAAGGTGGAACAAGTGAACCTTCAAGAATTTCTTCCGCGTACCTATTTTATCTTCTGTCCCCATTTCTTTCGTCTGTTTGTCATGGTATCAGCAAATTTTGGTATGAGCAACAAGTGTGCGGGAATCTTGGTTGCATCTGTGGGAATTGTTGAGCTGTGAGACCAGTAGCTAGAATTTTTTGTTGTCTGATTCTTTTTTCCTTTTTCTTTTTTTTCTTGGAGCTTTTGGTTTAGTGGACTGATTGTGGATACAGCTGCAGACATTAGGGTTTTGGGTTTCGTGTTTTTCTGCACTGTTGCTTCTTGCTGCAATGTTATACCTATTCAGGTCAATTGTGCTTCCTACGCACAATGTCCAAGTCACACTGCCTGAGAACCAACTGGATTTCTGCTTCCATGATGTTACAACTTTCGGTTTTAGGTTTAGGTCAATACATATTTGGATCTGGAGTTCATCTGTGAAATTGCTGAAACTTCGACTGAGAATGATTTGGCAATCCAAATGCAAGGGTGAGAGAGTTCATGTGTTTTAAAATGGAGGTTTTGAAAATGTCATGTAGTTGAAGAATGCCTCTGCCTTCAAGGGTTCAATTCCTGGGGTTTGAGTTATAGAGAAAAGAACCTATGAAATTCATGTTCCTGAACAAGAAGATAAATCCCTGGAGCTGAATTATATTGGTATTATTGTTTTCCACACTTGGTTTTACTGTACAAGCACATTGACTATGGGAGCTTAACACATTGTTAGCATATCACATGCGGACCTGGCGGTCACAAAAAAAGAGCCTCCCATCACTGCCTGATATCAACCAGCCTATAGACCCTAATGAACCCCTGCTCAACAAAACTATTTGTGGCCAGGTTACCCCTGCTCAATCACCAGGCCTTTATTGATCAATATCAAGGACAGGCACATTACTTCACTTCTGCAACCTATCTGAGAGCTGAGTGAGTGCTTTGAAAACTTCAGGCAACTAAGTGATGTGGGCACCTCTGCATCATACTCATCACTCTCTCTTGTTGTTGTTGGTCTGAAAGTTATATAATTATCTAACACTGCACTGTATACAACCTCATTCTGCTCTCAAAAGTGACCTTATGGTTGTTGAAAAGACGGTATTCTAAAACTCACTTCGGTAAATTACACATTTCAGTCATCTGACATACAGAGACGAGTACTAATTTGAGATTGCTCATCAAGCTCCGGCATAGTGGACAGGAGCCTATGAAGAAACTCTGCAGGAAGACAGCTGGAATCTGCAATTTGCCCACTGCCACATTACACTGGTTTTGGCATAGAAATACAACATAGTCCCCAGCAGCCTTACTTCTGTTCCAATGCATAATGTAAACAACCATGTGGCTAAACATGGTCCTGCTGATTGAAGTAACATGTCTCCTCATGGGAACTCGCCATTATGATACAGTACATAAGTAGCATACTTCTGGCATAGTGAAGAGGCTCTCAGCAATGCAAGCTCTGGCAAGCATCAAATTTTTAGGCTTTTTCTTTTACATAAGCAGAACTTACACATCTATGAGATTCCACAATAGCACTTTCAAGGTGATCCTTGTTTGAGTTCTGGCAAAAGTCAAGAAAACACAAGAAGATTTGAGTGCAGTCATGAATGTCACTTACAAAGTACAAGGATAACCTTCATGAATGGTCATAACTAGCTGCCATTACTCCCCACTGACTTCATCAGCTCCTGATGGTGGGTGTAAGTCAGTCTATAATTATGTACTCAAACTCTCAAACGTCCAAGCAAATATTCATACAAAAATATGGATGTCTGGAAGCAACAGTCTAATAATGTTAGCTAGCACTCAAAAGCATGTTCCAATGACTTACACAAGCAAGGCCAGAATCATCAACAAATATGCCTGTTCTGGCTGTGGCCATTATGCCTCCCTGGCTAGCCTCTCCTTCTCAAACCCAGTGTAGCAATGACCCGTTGCTGCCATGTGTGGTTCCACTCTTCTCACCATGCACTTCTCTCTGCACAACACATCTACACATTGAACCAAACATAGCAGGCAGGTTAAAACATCTATTCAGAAAAGAGACTAAGAAGCATTCCATGATATATGCTAGCACCCTGCATTCAACCTAGCCAAAAGCTTGTGAGAGTAAGCTTCATTATGGTTTAGCTTGCCAAAAGGCAGTCAAGAGGCCTACATACAGGAGAGTAGTAGTTGGGTCTTCCTGTCAAAGTTCTCCTCAAGAGGTTTTACCATCATGGGATAGCACCCCAACAACTGAAAAGAACAGATTTGAAGCACATAGCAGCTGTACCTTGCTTCAAGATGAACAGAATGACAATAAGTTCTTGCAGTGTATGCAGAAGGCTACTGGATTAGAACCGTATGACAAGGAGAAACAGAATCATGAAAGAGAGACTGAACAGAACAGAATAAAGTGATCCTTGAAAAGCAATTTGTAATGAGGTGCCACCAGATCAAAAGCATAAGGTGTTGGTTGGATTGCTCTCAATTAGCTGCCACATTTTATCTACAGTCTCATCTGCCTCTGGCCCCTCCCTCTTTTTCATCAAGCAAATACACACTTGCTCCCTCAACTGTGCCACCATACCTGCCAACAAAGACACTATGAAAGACACCATTTATAACCCAGTCACAATTGTGGATACATAGACAAGTGGTGGAGAATAACTACGGGATGTCCAAGAGACCCCTTTATTGCAATTCCCCACATGTAAGACAACACCATTTCCCTTTGAATTGTGTCTCTGAGCTTAATACCAACACATTGGTAATGAAACGACTCCCCTCCTTTACACTGGACCACAGCCCACAAGACCATTTGTTAGTCAATACAAAAGATTATAAATGGTCTCATCTAAAAGTTACACCAAAATAACTCTTCAACTACCTACTCTGATAGCAAGTGGTCCTAACTCACCAAATGTCCAACCAACCAGTCATTGGCATTTGCCCTGCAGCAGATTATCAAGAGCATTTGAACCCTGCCACTGAGCTGCAAATACATGGTTTCTTCTCCGTTTTGGGGGTCCTGGATCTGAACTGCTAAAGCTCTTCCAAACTGAGCTTGAACAGTTGCAGAAGAGGCACTGCAGGTGAGTGATTAAAGTAAACGAACATTAGTCAAGAGGTAGCCTTAATAATATTGACTGAGGAGGAACATGGAACTCAAAAATTTCAGAATGAGTCATGTTCCAACTAAATTGATCTATCTGATCTACCTACCTAATCTATCTTATCTACCTTACACCTGATCTAACTAATTTATGCCTCACTTAACTAGTACTATTGCTCATTTCATAACTTCCCCCCCTCTTACTAATAAGGTGATGGTGTTGGTAATGGCTAGACTCCAAGATTGTGACAAATACTATGTGCTTGATTGCCTTTGATTGGGTTTAGTAAAAGCACACTTCTCCCTCTTGAATCACTCTGATTATTTTGTGTGCCATCTCAAACTTCATCCTTCCAAGTGCTCTCTTGTCCAGATGTTTGCAAGTTGTTCCTAAGTAGGAATATACCCAATCTCCACTTCTTTTGCAAGAACATTCTTTCGCACATAATGGTAATCAAGTTCCACATGCATCATGTGAGCATGAATTATAGGATTATGTGCAAGTTTTGTGCTACCTTGGTTGTCACAAAGTAATTTCACAATGCATGGTGGAACATGCCAGTTCTGGAAGAAAGATAGTCATCCATAATATTTCCTTTACCCCCTTTGCCGTCTCTATATATTCAAACTTAATAGATGACAAAACCACAAATGGTTGGTATTTATTAGACTAGGATTTTGCACCTCTCCCCATTCCAAGTAAATATCCTCTTGTTGATCTTTTGGTCTTTTAAGCAACCGCCCCAATCAACATCAATGTATGTTGTTAGAATCTTGGTATGTCCATGATGATAAAAGATACCAAGATCATAGGTCTTCTTGAGGTATTGAAATATGTGCTCTGTATCATGCATGTGAGATTCTTGTGGTTTAGCCAAGAATCAACTAACCACTCCCATGGCAAATGACAAGTCCAATTAAGTATTCGTCAAGTAATTCAATTTACCTATGATTCTCCTATAGAGGGTTTGGTCTACCTCTCTTGCATGCATGTGAAACTCCATTTTCAATCCTTGAATCATCAATGTATTCACAAGGTTATAATTTTCAAAACCAAACTCCTACAAGATGCTAAAAGCATAACCCCTTTTGTGACAAAAAATCATATTCTACAAATATTTAAATTCTATTCTCAAGTATCTTTTAACATGAGCAAGGTTGGTCATCTCAAATCTAGACTTGAGTTGTTCTTTTAGCAATGAAATCTTTTCAATGTGATTTTCAATTACAAAAAAAGCATCTACATAAATTATCAAGATAACAATTTCATTATTTTCAACAAGATAATATAAATTATAATAATATTTACAATGTTTTAATGTTTGACTTTGTAAGTATTGGTCTATTTTTTCATACCAAGACTTTGAGGCTTGCTTGAGACCATGTAAAGCTTTATTCAACTTATAGACTTTGTTTTTGAATTTTTCATTTTCAAAGTCTAACAATTGTTCCATGAAGACACCTTTTCTAAAGTCATTGTTAAGGAAAGTAGTATTTACATCTAGGTCTCATAATTTCCAATTTTGCAAAAGAATTTCAATGGCTATTATAGTGCCTACTTTGCTTATAGAGTGAAAGTTTCCTCATAATCCATTCCTTTTTGTTCAACTCCTCTAGTGATTAGCCTAACCTTGAACATGGGTTCTCACCCTTTTGTCCTTTGTTTAATTTTAAATTCCCATTTTGAAAATATTGATTGTTTTTCAAAAGGTAAATCCACCAAAGACCATGTTTTTTTTTTTCTATTGAGCCTATTTTTTAAAACATTGCCCTTTTCCCTTCCTTGTATTTTATTGTATCATGAAACTTAAGATTTGAATCAAATTTGTGTGAACTCCGGAATATCTATCACATTTAGAAACATATATTTGTAATTTTGTGGAGAAGTTTTGATGCAAGTAGATTTATTAAGAGGCGAAATTTCACTTAGAAAATTAGTATCCTATTGAAGATGCTTGTCTGCAACATCATTGTTGATTGGAGATTTGAGATGTGAGTTGATATATTCTTGACAATTGTCACCATGTGTGGTATTTTTGAAAAGGAAATAGGTGAAGTTTGTTGATGTTCATCTTTAAATGATGGGTTCTATGGTAGCTCCAATGGGTTGAATCAAAAAATCTCCTACTTCAATTTTGATTATTCCATTTGTCATCAACATGTTCATTAAAATGAAAATCTTTTGACATGATGATTTTTGTTAATGCATGGATCACATTTACATCCCATGAGGTCGTTGATTGAACCCCATTAAAACACATTCATGACTTTTAGATTGAATTCGTTTTGCAACAATTTAAGATTGTGTATAAATGCACAACATTCCAAGGAAATGTGGGCTAAGTTTGGTTTATTATATGAATATATATCCTTTAAAATGTTGCCATTCTTGTGTTCTTGAGGAGGCAAACAATTAAAGAGGTAGCATGTAGTTTTAATTGCCTTGCCCCAAAGGTGTGATGGAGCTTAATTTTCAAACACAAGGCTACACCCGATCTCCATGAATGATCAATTACGCCATAACATAATCATTTTATTTTAAATATAACTTATGGTAGTTTCACATTGGATTTCGTGCAATTTGCATATTCCTCAATGTATCCATAAACATACTCTCCACTCTTGTCACTTTTCAAGCTTTCAATCAATAGTCACTTTCAATTTCCACTGGTCTTCAAAAGTTTTTGAATTTTTTAAAAGTTTCCTCCTTTTGATGGAGAAGAAACATCCAACATTTTCAACTATGATCATCCATATATGTCATGAAAATTTAGTGATGTCCTTAAAGTGTCAATGTTGGAAGGGGTTTACACAAATTTGTGTGGATTAAATCAAATTTGTTTAAAGACCTTGTACAATGAACCTTGAAGTTTCATCAAACATGTTTGGCTTGTATACATGTTACAAAAGTGTGCTTGAATAAAGGTAGTTGAAGAAGATCAATTCAACAACATATTTATTAGTTTTGGTGTGCAACTACTAGTAATTAACATGCCCCATTCGTTAATGCCAAAAGTCCACATTGTCACTTTCTACAACGTCCAATTCTAGGACATTATAGTCATGGGCTACATCAAACTTACATAAGTTCTTGGTATAATTTTTAGTAGAAGTGGTTAGTATGACTTTGATTTTTTTTTTGGTTGACTATGACCTAAAACCTAAAATCAATTTGAATTGAACAACAAATAACAACCTCTATATGTAAGATGTATAACCAAAAGAAGGTTTTTCTAAAGACCAAAACATGTTAAACTTCAAGAATTGTTGTTATTTTTCCATTTGGCAAGGCAACTTCACATTCCTTTCACCAACAATGGTATGGTGTTCTCCATCAACTATTTTTCCTATAAAAAAATGTTTGTTTTTTTCACTCTGTTTAACATTTTTTTTAAATTAATGACATTTTTGATAGCTATTCAATTTAAAGACCAACTAGAGGAATTATCTTTGGCAAGGTTCAAATTATCTAAACAAATCTTTATAACATGTGTAACAATTTCATTTGGATTTGTTTTTCAATGTCATTACCTTTAGTGCTAGTTAAATTTTTGTTTTCAAAATTTATAACACGTGTAGAAGCATGTTTGTTTCAAGCCTTATATTGAACCAACTTTCATTCATATTTTATGAGTTTATCCTCTAGATGCTTTGAGCAGCATTCCCTTTCCTAATGGCCTCCTTCATGACAATGTTGCAAGCTCCTAGTTGAACTTTGGGAAAAACTTAGTTTGTGAATGAGATTTTTTGCTTGGTTTCAGGTGCTTCAAGTGAGTGAAAAATACTTCTCCATCACCTTCCCATTGCTACAATCTAATTGAACAATTTCTTCCTAAAGTAACTTTGCCTCAAAATTGGTAAAACTTGGTGGAACATCATGAAATGAGATCAACTACACCAAAGTGTAATATTTTGATGGGAAAACATTCAACACAACATTGACTAGGTCCTTGTTGGGAATGTTATAACACATGCCACCAAGTTGGTTGATAAATTGCTTGATTTTTTTTATGAGATTCATTGGTGAATTGAAGATTATAATTTTTTTGCTTCAACACCAATAATTTTCTTAGAGTTTTAATATTAAGGTTATCCCTACCAACGGAGAATTATTGCCTATTTTTGTGGCTACCTTTGTAGCACACCCACTTCCCACCGTTGTGATATTTCCTATTAATGAACAATTATCCTTTTTGTTGAATTTTTTTACTCACATTCTACCATTGAATGAACCTATAAATCTTTTGCAATTGGAAGAAATTTCACATCCTAAATCTCCAAATCCCATAATTGGATTACATTTCTAACTTCGTAGCCTCTAAATTTTCCAATACTTTGTATTGTTAGTAGAAGCTTGGTACCAAGTTTTGATACCATGAAGAAAATGGAATTTATTACAAAAATTCCAAATTAAACTTGAATAGCTATAAAAAAAAACATTGTAGGTTAGTGATCATGTACACAACAAAGTAAACTAACATTAGTTAAAAGGTATCCTTAATAATACTAGTGTAAGAAGAACATGCAACTCAAAAATTTCAAAACGAGTCATGTTCTAACTAACCTAATTTATTTGATTACCCTACGAAGCAAGTTGTTATATGAGCCTAGAGCCTAAGCCTAGAGTCTAGAGTTGGAACTTGGGATGGTAAAATGTCTTTTCCCCTATACACATGCAAGTAAAACCCAAGAATTTAATCACAAAATGAGTGTTATACAAGTAAACCTAGAAGCAAACATGGGGATGAATGTAAGCATTCATCCTTATTATGAATGAATGATTTTTTTAATTCATCTAATGTATGGATGAAAAAATTGAACTTTCATGTTTTTAATTATATAAAACTTTCATCAAAATTATGGATGAATTTTTTATTTTATTATTAAGTTCTTATCCATGAAACTTTTTTTCCCCTAGTTTTAATTAACTAGAGCTTTATGAAACACAATTTCATTCTATATGATATAACATTTGTTGAGTAATATAATGTAAATTTTATTATAAATTTATTTGATGGCTATGGTTGAAAATGTCATTATTTTTTATATGACTTAACTATATTACTATTATCATGCTAACATCCACCCCATGGTTGTTGTTTAAAAAAATAAAACAAAAAATTCCAACCAAATTGACCTAGTGTCATTGATGACAATGGGTTTTTTTTCCCTTTCCAAAGGTGGCACAATGTCCTTCAAACCTATTTATAAGCATTGTGCACAACAATGAAAGATTTTTTTCATTATTCTTCAAAGGTGCCACAACTTTTGTTGAATTTAACTAGTGTTGTTGACAACAATGGGTTTTGAATGTTTTAGATATTTTCAAACTACCTATTGTCATTGATGACAATGAGTTTTTGCAATAAATTAAAATTTAGTTTCAAACACCTTAATTAGCGTCCTTCAAACAACTTATTATCATAGATGAGAATGGGGTTGTTTTTAATAATTATGTATGTTCAAGGTGCCCTAATTTTTCACAAAATACATATATAATGTTGTTGACAACATGGGGGAAGGGGGGGTGGGGGGTAACATTCATCCCATGACAACATTTTTTTAATCGTTTAACAATGTTGATGACAATTGTTTTTTAAACAATAATTTAAACATTATTCTGGTCCCTTTATCCTATTTTTCTTTAGAGTCACATTATCCATCATTATTAAATGACATTCAAGTTTGAAATATTAATATTTGGACAACAAATGAAGATAAATATAAATCAATTTTTATGTATTTATTTTCCAATCATGGATGGATTTCATCCAATGATTTATTTATTCAATTCAACTCATAAATGAAATTCATCCATATGAAATCATTCATTTTTGGACACATTCATCCATGTAAGTGGATTAAAATCACATTAAGTTTTAAGCTATAAGCTCATCCACAAGCCATCTTCATTACCCTACCATTTGATTTGTCTGATCTATTTAACACCTAACCTAACTAATGTATGTTTCACTTAACTATTACTACTATTGGTTTCACAACATTATTTTCATTTGAATATATATATATTTGTTAATTGTATAATTTCATGTTTTAATTAACAAGGTTAAGGAATAGGGCTTTATGACTAGTCAATATATATTGATAGTTCATGTTTGAACCCAATTCCAACTTATCATGTAAATTGACATATTACAAGTATTGTTGTCAATCACATGATTTCATTCAATTGAAAAACTTTTGAGCATGTTTTGGGAATCAATTTGAAGAACTTTACATTTTAATGAAACATTGGCATTATGTTATTGAACATTTTCATCTTAATCAAGACTAATACTACTCGGTAGAAGTTGAATATCATTACATTTTCTTATTTTGAAGAATTATTTTTTTGTTGTGGTGAAAGCGGTTTCAATAGTTTCAAAAATAATGAAGAGTCCTTGCACATTTGATAAAACATGTTTTTTTCCATGATTTTTAATATCTTGTTAAATTTTTTTTTTTGGTTTAAATTGGTGTTAATGGTGTGATGGTGTGATCCTTTTCACATCATGGAACATAAATGGTTTGGCCTTGTGGGTTAGTATAATGCCTTGTTCCATTCTATTCATTTTAGTCCTAGACAACTTCATTTTTACTTATTTAAAGCCAAATTATTCAAAGATTGTTCATTGCATTGCAAATCGTTGGGTGGAAAGCTTTTTATTGAACATTGAAAATGATGAAGATTTCTAAAAAAATGCAATATGTGCTTGCATTTCTTGTGTTGCAATGTACCATTTATAACCTATTTAAATGTCCAAATCTTGGGGATTGCCAATCATAGACAAATCAAGAGAGGTTGAAACGATAGAGGTATTTGTTTAGGACTATATTTCATGTTTTTAATCACAATAATGGTAAGATCCCATGGTGTGGCTTTTAATCATATTGTACCAAAAGTCTACTTGAAAAGTCTTGGTATGTAGGATTTCAAATTATAACAACATTGAATTTTTTAATGTATATGTCATGGCTTGTATTTCCTAAACTTGTTTTTGGTTCTATAACCTTCCATTGACTTGAATCTTTGACCCATAAACCTACAACTCAAACATGGGCTCCTCTAATATGGGTATATATTTGGATTCATGTGTTTTGGTGTTTTATATTTTAGTTGTTCTCAAAATGTTGTGTTATGTTTCAATGGGAAGTGTGTTGTGCAAACTTTGGAAAACATGAAGGTTTATTTCAATTACCCAATAACATTTATTGTTTGTTGCATGCAACAAAATCTTCAAGGAAATCAATTTGATAAAATTAAGAAAAATAAAATAAAACAAAAAAACCAAACCAAAGTGAGTTTAATCCCCAATTCAAGTTGGAGGGTAGTCAATAATCAATTATGTGGACCTAGAAGTAAGCATTCATGTTTGGCCCCTAACTTTAAAAGATCAATACTACTTTGATTGTGGTTGTGTGTGTTGTAGTTCTTTAGTGCACTCTTTTGCCTTTTTGTTATGCTCCTTTCTACATTGAAAGTAAACTATTGTATCACATATTATCCTCACTTGTATTGTGTTTTACTAATTATGAATGGACAACTTCTGACCATACTTGGAAGTGTAAGTCTAGTAACTATGGCCACCAACTTGACAAAAAACTTGACATGAAAATTGATTTTTTAATTATCAATTACCTTGTTGTTATAGCCAAAACTTTAGTCATATTTGTATTTGTTTCCTTCAACCTAGATTGCTAGGCTATGCCTTATCCAAGGACAAAATATAGATTGGTGACCTAATAGAGGTTGTAAGGTAATGCTAAAGTGTTTGTTAATTTTCTTTGTAAGTAATTTAGAATGGGTTTGAAAAAGACACATTTAAAAAGGGTTATAGATGTATTAATCCCATTTGTGAAGGGCCTTTGATGTTAATTCGTGGTATGTCCTCAACTTGTTGAAACTAATTGTTTGTGCAAATGTTTGTTTGCAATACCCAACATTTTCATTGACAATTGGGATGAATGGATTTCAAATAATATCAAAGGTCAATAACTAAACATGTTTTGGTTATGATCTCTTGATGTGCAGAAGTTATGAAAAACATGCTAGTGGAAATTCAAAAATAATGTTTTATGTTTATTAGGTGATTCAAAGAAGCTCATTTTTTTTACTTTTTGTGGCTTAAATTGTAATAAAGCAAACCTTACTCCATTGCTATTGAAAGCAAAAAAGATTGTTTAAAAATCTACAATGTACCCTTCAAGCACCCTTCTTATAGAAATCACATGTTGGATTTTAAGATCTTTGGTTTGGAATCAAGATGGTCATAGTGACATTCATGTTTATAGGAATTTATATAATGATGTTTGGGTGGAACTTCAATCAATTTTGTGCTCAAGGTCCTTAATGAGTAAAGATATCAAGGGTGCATTGTAGGCCATCGGAAAACTGAATCTATACAATGGATTGTGTGCCATGCATTATCAATTGACCTCATGCAAGTTCATGCTAATCTTTTGAAGGTACCTTTCTTTTAATCATTGGAATGCACAATTGGAAAACATCCTAGTAGTTTTCATTACTACACAATTATTGATTCCATTGGTGTTTGTAGTTTCATATATTCTTTTGAGGTACTCCCTTGTTTACTAAGTTACCCTAGCACATGAACTTCATATCAGCCTTCAACCATGGTAAACTTAGGTAATAAATGTTGTGAATTGGGGTCATTTTTAGGGTTTGAAACAAATTTCAAGGCTAATTGTGGAATGGACAGATTTACATGGACATGCAAGATTGGACAGTTGCTTTCGAACACTAGGTATTGAGAAACCATTCCTGGTTATAAATGTAAAATTTTCTTGTTTCTCTAACCCTAAGCATGTCTTTTGATTCTTTAATTTGCACTTTGATGTTGGTGCTTGTATGTTCATACTTATGTTGAGAATTTGGTGGTGATGGATGACAGGAGCATACTCAAGTTTCTGACCATCACTAGGCCTCAATTTACAGACTTGGAAAGCTTGGTATGCTTTTGCAACCCAAGGAATTTGCATGCTCCTTGTTTGTTTAGATGCACCTGACCACTAATAAATATATGCATACCCATCTAAGGCTTTGCAGTTCAAGTGTGTGTTGCTATGGAATGAAAATGGCATACGTAAAGGGTGTGTATAGTTGAAAGTTGACAAGAAAGCTTCCAGAAATCTGGACAATGTACAAACACTCCTACTCCTATGTTTTGTTTCCTCAAAGTTTGTGAGATTTTCTGAAAACCATGTGTGGGTCTGAAGTGTGTAAGCTAAAACCACCCAATTTTCATGCCTTGTGAAATTCTCTCCATAGTAGCTTTTCTTTTGCATCTATATTGATTTGGCATTCTGATTAATAAGAGATTCAATGAGTAAAAGACTTGTGGTCTGTGGGGGTGACAAGTCTAGTTGATGAGGACATCTTGCTATCTCCCAGAATAACAGAGGCTCCAGAAAACTCCACCATTCCAATCTGCCAGGAGTTTATTACAACCTAGAGTTTCAACCCTTGCAAAGATGCTAGCTACATCAAAGGCTCAATCATGTAACATTTCAGCAAAACTAGCTTCAAATCTTCACTCATGGCCACAGATGCTAGAGAACAGATTCAGATTGTGAAGTTAGACACCAACAGACATTCAAGCACAGTTGCCAAAACCTGTCAAAACTGATGATGCACACAGAGGAACCCTATTCCTTATCAAAAGCACCACAAACCTCATTCCAACTGCAGCAACAAAACACAAACCCAAAATGCAAAATCGAAATGATGCAGACCAGCTCGCCACGCTCTCCTTGCTAGTAATATTGTAAGAAGAACGAAGCCAACCCTAAAACAACACTTCCTTCACTGCAATCACAACCCCCAAACCCTATAGATCTTCGTACCTCCTGCAGAGATTCCTCCTGCAATCTGACCTTTTCAAAACAGAGAGTCAATCAGTCTGGTGCAGATGAAGCTCACCCAAAACGAAGCACGAGGAGAATCAATTACAGCCGGACTGGCATCGATCGACTTGCGACTTCATCAAAACGTAGAAATAAAAATTAGGTCAAATGCTTTTTTTCCTCGCGCAACAAAACCCTGGATTTGTTGCTAGAACGTCGAGAGCCTGAATCATGCTGTTCTTCAGGGGAAAAAACAAAGATCTGAGCTTCAAATCTGTGTCTATCTTCCTGACAGGATGTCTAACCAGCAAGTAGGAGCAGTGGCGTTGGTGGCACTGGCCTCATGGGCATTGGCAAAGCTAGGGTATTCACTTGTTGCTGCACCCAAGGAATCAAGACTAACCTTACATGTGCATGAGATCCGAGGACCACCCAAGCCGACACTGATTGCAGCGGCAGGACCAGGAGCAAACGATCTCACCAAGATTGGGTTTGGAAGCTTTCTGGTGTTTGACAATGAGATCAGGGACGGACCGGATCGCGGAAGTCCTTTACTAGGGAGGGAGCGAGGCTATGGACCCATTAGCGATCTCAAGGGCGAGCAAGGAATCCAACTCACTTCCACCATGTTCTTCAATCCGCAATCGAGGTACAATGGAACTCTCTCGTTCCATGGGAATGTCGGAGGACCTAATCCCATCACCGAGCTTCTCGTCTTAGGGGGAACTGGGGATTTTCGAGGCGCAAAGGGTTATGCACTGGTTGAAACTTTGAAGGCGACCCCGCTGGAAGTTGTCTTTCGTTGGAGTATATACTTGTCTTACTAGAGAATCTCTCTGTGGGTTGCTTTGAGCATTTGCTTCCAATCCTGATGATGTGTAATGCAGTTTTCCAACATCCTGGAACAAAGTCTCTGTTTGTTCTCTCACCATACGTACCTTCCTCTTGTGATAGACTTTATGATGACATCTTCAACAAGTCTGTTTGTTCTCTTAGATGCCTTTCTCTTCTGATAGACTTCATGACATCTTCAACAAGTTTGACAAACACTAGACTTGAAGTGCAATCTTTGTTCTCATGGCAAACTTTCAACTACAGCATTTTTCTCAAAGAATGTGACAGAGAATGTGACAATCCTATACAAACTACAGAACCTTTTTTTTTCCCCTCTTGATGTCAATCCTGTCTAATAATCTTGACATGTGCAAAGTTTTGAAATCAATCAGTAGAATGCTGATTGAAGGATTTGGGCAAGCAACTCCTCTTGATCTTATAATTTCCAGAATGACAGAGGCATGCAACATGAAGAGTTGAATTGAATCTTATACACAAGGATGCGGATTTGAAGGATTTGCCAGCAATTCCTCTTGATCTCTAGTTTCCGGAAGAAGATCATGGTGTGACTGCCACATGGAGAGTTTATTTGAATCTTATACACAATGATGTCACAGATTTGAAGGATGTGCCAGCAAAATCCTTTTGAATCTAGTTTCCCAAAGAAAGTGGCAACTGCAACATGCAGAGTTCAATTTCAAATCAAAACACAAGGATTTGCTTATTCTTCTGTTGCAGGTCTTGAAACTTGAAAATCAATTACAAAGTTGGCTTAGAGTTGAGGTTTTGAAGAAGAGTACACCAGAGAGCATGTAACAGATATATGGCTGCCTCAATTCATGCCCTCCTTTGTTTTTCCTTCTACAGATGTGTGGTGATTCATGAATGGATGGTTTTCTCATTTGAAGGTAGTTGACAGGAGTCATAAAAACTGTCAATCAAATGTTAGAGGCTACTGTTAAAGATTTCTCTGAAAAGTCAATTTCCATTATAGACTGGAGGTTCTTTGTTAGGAAAACATGGTTTCCTAGGCTGCTCCTGACCATATTCAACTTCAACTGCTATTAGACACTGCACATCTAGAGCAGGATTCCCCATCAATGAATGTGATGATGGGTCATGTGCATCTACTATAAGGTTGAGAAAGGATGAGAAATCTTTGGAGTCCAAGAGCCAGCTAGAAAGACCTTTGATTTGCAGGAATATATATAGCCAGGTTTCTCAATTGGTGAAGAAGCATGATGAATAGTGCCAATTCAAGCCTTGGGGAATTCTCCTCCTTGTTGTTGTTCCATGATAGTGTAGTTAAAACTTGTCCACCCATACATACTTCAGGGCTTTTTGGTGGACATGAGCTCTGCTCAACTCTTTCAATGTTGTTGTCAGCTGGCAGTTTAGTCAGCTGGAATTCTCATCAACAAAGGTGAACATCAACAACTTTCAAGCTCTCCTCTTGGTTTCTTGCAGAGGCCTTCCACAATGGGAGATGAGTATGAATTTTGGCTTCTTAGCTCCATTTCAGGGTTGTTTCTCTTTATCACAGCACTGACTACCCATTCTCATCTATGACTGAAAATAAGGAGTCAAGGCTGAGTTCTTGCATTTGACAAAGGCTGCAATCCACAATTTCCTCTCCTGGTCTCTGGGTGGTGTTCTATTCCACTCTCCATGCACTTTCACTTGAGTTCAAAATCTGTGTCTTGATGTGATATTATCTCCACAAACTAGCATGGGGAATAAGCTGTCTCTGAAATTCAAACCGTCTCATATTGAAGCTCTGCTGTTTCGTCAGCTATTGTAGTAGAAGCAGGTACTCCAGGGGTTTCCACATGGATGGTGGAGTTTGTCTTTCAAGCATGACTCGTTTTTGTTGGTGCATCAGAGAGGTGAACTCAAATCATGTCAGCATTTATCCTCATCAACTGCTAATATTGTTTTTAGTGTCACAAACGTAAATGTGTGTGGAGTTGAGTGAGAGCAGGCATCAAATCCTGCTAGATATTTACAAGCTTCACTGGATAGGTTCTTTTGAAGAAGAGAACATGATCCATCTTTGCATACACCATTTTTAAAGTCCTCCTACCTGTAGGAAATGTAGACCATTTGACCCTTGTGTTGTATCGAACTCTCTGAAATTGTTTCCAGACAAATATTGCATGAAACTTGCCATCAAAAATCAAGGGTAGTGAACTCCAGAGGGCAAGAGAACATGATATCAGGCAGAGTGTGGAAGACAATTTTCTCTTTGCAAGTACAGTCCATCACCCTCCAAGAAAGAAATGATATAGTCAAGGGCTGACTATAATCTATCAATTGCAAAAATGTTCAGTTCAAGTTTCTATGGATTTTCCAAACATGAAGGAGCTTTTGCTTCTTCAGTGGATTCAAAATTCACCCAGCTATTGCTGTCAACTCATGGCAAACAAAAACATGGGATTTAAAACAATGCTGCAAGAATGGATTTCTTGTTTGTAAAAATTGGAGGAATCCATCTTCTTGTACTTGTAGATTTTTCCTGAGATTACGAAGAGAGAGTTGCAATTTGTAAATCAATTGAATTGAATCTCATCAGGGTTTAAGGCTCCAAAACATGCGGAGAGTTAGGAGTTGTGTATTTCAGTTCTTTGAGCTTGAAGTTTAGCAGATTGGCTCTGTGCTTTGAAGACCCCAATCATGCTGCTTGTGCCCGAAAATTTTCAGTCTCTACTAATTTCGTCTTCAGATTCAAAGACACTGATGAGGAAATGGAACATATGTTCCCTGATTGTCTGTATCAGATGTCCCAGGAATATGACACAGTGGTAAAGTGGATCGTGTAGGATTGTGTTGCTTGAATGATTGCAATGGAGAAATTGCAGAGGATGGCAACTGGGAGTCACATAAACGAGCCAAGTGGGTAGAGACATTGGACCACTACATTGTGGGACAGAGGATGTGAACCATGCACTTGCTGTGGCACTACAAATGGACTCCCATTTTTCTGTTTTCAATCGCGGGAAACAGGTGGTGATGGCATTGCATTCCAAAGCCCCTGCAGGAGGAGATGGTGTGAATCAACATTCTTATGATGGGTTGCCCAGGGTTGTAGAAAGACAGAGATTGTCAGACGAGCTTGCCGAATTGTCTGTGCATCTTTTCTGAAGGTATGTTTTGTCTCTTAAGTTCTTGTGTTTCCAACGAAAAGCAGGGATGAAATCCTATTATTTCTTCATCAAGTTGTTCAGGGTAAATGTCTGTCAAAAGTTTCAACATGATCTTTGAAGTCTCTTGACAAACCCAAATCCTACAAGTGGCAGCAAGAAACTTCATGTCCAGATGTAGGCTTGCATGGCTTTGATGTGGGATCAAATCATCCAGGCTTTAGTAAAAACTGCTGCAGTATTCTTGCAATGGCAGGAGGTGGGTATCCTTAAACCGAGGAATTTTCTTCACAAAAACACTTGTATGATGTTAGATTTCCAAGGACTTTCAAAACCAAAAGAGTGTCGCACATCTAGGTCAAAGAGCTCTACTCAAGAATTTTGTTCCATTTAAGCACCATTTGGTTAGGGAGTTGTTGGGAGCCTTTGCTCTTTTGGCATTGTAAAGGTGCACTTGTTCAGGATCTCCATTTTTCATGTCTTCTGATACAGCTCCCATTTCGCCTTTTAGGTTTCTATATACCTTTTTTCTTTGAAGTATAGGGAAATGCTGGAAAGAAAAAAGATCAATAGGATGCTCAACAGAGTGGAAGATATCTTTCAACTTGTAAGAGAGCCCTCTAATTGACAATGGTTGTCAAATTACAAAGGAAATAAAGGCCAAATGCTTTCCACTCGTAGAAAATTTACAGAAATATCCTAGTGTATGAGGAGGGTACCTGATACCTGCAAATAACCCTCCTAGAAATGTGGAGGAATGTGGAGGAATCTTCCACAGCTACTCCTTAAGCATCAGAGGGATTAGACACCTCAATCTCACTCTTAAGGAGTAGGCCTAAGAACCGTCCTCCTACACAGTGGGATCTACCTATGTTTAGGTTCTTATATATATGCCATAATCAAGACCACCATCCACCCTCATTAAGCTTAAACCCACAATTAGATAGCTAGATCTGGCAGATGTGGGCCTTGCAATGTTTGAGACCCAATTCCTTCCTATAAATCCTTGCAAATGCAAGTGCCATTGTTCCTGGCATAAGGCTCTGACCGCTTATGCTGATGCTGGTGGAGTCTTGGAATCTGCAGGGGTATTTTGCACTACCTGGCATGGAATGGAAATGCTCACCAGTGACCTTGTAGCAAATTTTTGTTTCCTGCCAGGCTCACATCCATCTCACATGATATTACACCTACATTAGATGCACTCCCTCTTCAAAAGAATTTATTGGAAAGTTTGGAATGGAATACCTACTATGTAGATGAAAATTCTGAAGATTGCCTAAGTTTGAATTGAGGAAATATTGCTGAAGTGGATGATGAAATTGACAGCAGCAATGTACACTACATATGACTTGTTTTGAAGTACCCACTTTGCTTTTGAGTTTCTCAGTTTCTCAGTTAGATTGCATGAAATCATGCAATGCGAGATGTAGTCTAATGATTTGTTGGATACATGGGTGTTCACCAATGTGGACACATTTTGGTCAACAGAACATACCAGAGCTGGAAACTGTCTTTGCACATTTTTGCTATCATGGATGGCCGAGTTAGTGCATTAACGTATTTACATAATCATATGTACATGTTCTACCACCCACTTTGCATGTCAAATTGGGTACAATAAACCATCTATAAAGTAGTCACATATTTCTGCACTTTTGATTAATTTTCAGATATCCTAATTATAGCTAGCAAATTGATAATTAGGAATTTGGAAGTTACTGTTCTTACCAATATGCATCTAAAAATTGCTCAATTGGAAAGCTCCACAACAACTATTGAACCATCAAGCCCAGCAGTCAATTTTTTCACTAACATTCCCTACATGCTTTCAGTATAGACCATAGACCAGTTCTTGCTTATAGCAAGTTTTGCAACATGAATCCAGTCAAATGATATATGAGCTCTTTCTTCTCCATTATGGGTCAAATTCAAATGTCAAGATTTATTTTGCAACTTCAAAACATGAGCATTTGAAATGGATTGTCAAAAGACCCAGGGACTTTACATGGAAACTGAAATTCATGGCTCTCTTCCGAAGGCTTGAATATTTTTGTCATGCCAGGGGCATACCTCCCTGTGCACTCATAAAGGCATGGGAAACTAAGAATCTATAGTACCCACTATCAATCCAACAATATTTCATGAAGAGATCAGGGGGAACTACATGTCCTGGTTCAAAAGAACCTTTGAAGAAAGCATTACCATGTGTGACTAATTGACTTGCAGGTTTTGTCAACATGCTCGCTCTACCCTTGTTCTCATACCATATGCCTTCAAATACAACTCCAAATTTTAATGTGGTGAGGTCCTAGTTTTCTTGAGTATAGAGATGGAATAGAAGAGATAGAAAGTTTGGATAGACATTTTGCATCCAGGAACAACTAGGCAAGAGCTGGTGATATTTTCTTTGCAACAAACTTGTTCCTGTTCATTCAGCCAATGAATTTTTTGTGCAATGTCTCTGGGATTTCAAGTCTTGGATGCTCTCAGAAGATTTCCAGGTCTTGGATCCTCTCTACACTTGCATCCGAGTATTTTTTTTATTGGCAAAAAATCTTGCTAAATTTTGACCTGAAAAATATGATTTTGACCTATATAAAGGGATTTTCATGGAAAAAGTGGCCCAAATTTGCCAGAGTTTTTTATGATAAGTTCCAGCAGGTAGCCAAGAATCTAGAAGGATTCTGCTTTTTAAAAAACTTTCATATCTAGTATGTAGCCAAAATTGGATAAATTGGCTAAATTGTTTTCTGGACAAACCACTTTGGCTACATCACAAAATCCTTTAGACAAACCCTATGGCATCCTAACAAAATCTGGAGGCCGTGGAGACATTTCTTCCCAGCCTCATGAGGGTTATTTATATTGGCTAGATGCAATGATGGGGTTAATCTAGCTCACAAAACATTACCAGCCCTTGAAGGTTATCCGCAGGGGGGCATTTTGTGTGAACAATGGAGATGCTCTTGAGGGTAGTCACTGGCATGATTATAAGAGGCATTGCAAATTGTAGGGTGGAAAAAGTGTTATTTGTAAGGTGAAGCCCTAGGAAGGCCAACAAAACCAGCACGTCAGTTAGTCACTCAAGGAAATGCTTTCTTCAAGGGTTCTTTTGAACCAGGACATATACTTGTCACTAAGGGATTTTGGCTTCATGGAATAAACTTGAGTCCTTGAAGCAACATGGAGTGAAGTTGCAGGGACTGCTGTATTTGATAGAAGTGGTCAGTTCATGCAATGAATGGTATGAGCCTAAGTCTTCACTCTTGCATCAACCTCACAATTGCGTTATGGAAAATTAATGCTTAATGTTCCTTGGTAGAAATTAGACCTTTTTATTTCTTTGATTTTGTCCTTACATAGCCCTATTGGTAGTAGTCAATAGGGTATTGTCCACAAATGGGTATTGTGATAGGATCATACTGGTAGATAGAAAATTTTACTAATAGACTAACAGTGCCTAATAGTAACTGGGCATGTTACTGCTCATTGTGTAAGTTTATGTATACAATTCATTGTGTAGGTTTATGTATACGAGATATAACAGTTTGCAATGGCATGGTTGTGGTTGAATAGAGGGTACATATTTGTGTACTGTAAATAAAACTTCTAGCTTGGCCATTATGGATTCTGGAATGTTTCTAAAAGTGATATGAAATAGAATGTCACTCTCTGATATTATGAACATGTGATATATGTATTTCATGATTTCATGTATTTCAAGGTTGTTGAATAGACATTGCACCAATTAAATAAGTACATCAAGTTATCATTGAATTGTGTTGACAATCTCAAAGAAGCAAATTTGGGAACACAATTGCAGGAATGGATTGCATTTTCAGGTTGTTGTTGAAGATGTATGCAGATTTTGTGACTTTGTGGAGATGTGTTCAATGCTATCTTTGTATACGGGTAATGCTGGTTCTGCATGGGTTTAATGTACTCATGAGGTATTGATGTGCCTATATTGCCATGTACACTTACTTTCTTGAATAAGATTGGAGTTTTCAAATGAAAGACAGTGCACCAAATGCTTTATGCATAAAACAAATGTAACAGCTTTCTCTGTTTTATAATCAGTTTCCACAAATGCTTGCAACTACATAAATTTGATTAGTTAATTAATAGCACACTAAACATTTGAGAAGGAGCCAAGTTTTTGTCAATAAACCTTAACCTCTTAGCAAGGTTTTTCTTTTTCCAATTTTGTGATGTGGCCCAAGTGGCATTCATCCATTACCCAATTTAGCCAAATTTGGCTATTAACATAATATGAAAGGAAAAGATTTGAGCATCCATATATATTTCTAACCACCTACATGAGCCATGTCTAGAAATCTGGCAAAATTTCTATATATTTTTTAGTTTTTTGAATTTGGGCGATTTAAAAAATCTTTGTATTTGCAACTAATTATTTCTAAATTTCACAATGGTGCAAAATTTTGCACCAAAAATAGAAAAGGTGCCTCTTAGCATTCCATCTTCACAAGTAAAACTGTAAATAGATGAGAGTGCCATTTACTGCAAAATCCATAAGGCTAGGTTTACAAATATTCTGTTTGTGGAAGGTAGTAAAAACCTATACTGCCATAAACGAAAAAACATTCCAAACATGTAGTAGGCAAAGTTCTACGAGTGTTTTTCACAATGACCTACAAAGTTCTACAATTGTTTTTCACAAGCTAGAGAGAAAACAAAAGATGCTGCAAAAGGTACAATGGACCTTTTTATATGGAAAAAATAGGCCCAAGTCACCACATTATGAGGAAAGAAATCTGAAGTATCTGTATTTACAGAATAGGTTCCAAAAAGCCAAATCATAGAAGGAATCATAAAGTTTTCTCCGTTCCCCTCAACCTCTAGCCAAATTTGGCCAAGTCCTCTTGGGCATGATCATCAACCCACCTACTTGACAAATTTTTTAAAAAAAACAGAAAAAACCACTGATCACAACTCAAATAGATGGTCATAAGGAAGGATGAGTGATGAGTCATTTGTGCGCCTATACTGGTGTTATTAATCTGGAGTCTAGTGTGCCCATTATCATATCCTTGAAATCCTAAGTTGCCTTGAAGATCAGATTAAAGGTATGCCAAACAGATTGTGTGTGGATCAAATTAGAAATTATATTGGATTTCATCTAGATAGTAGTATGCAGTTCACCAAGTTTGGTTATGAAACCTTACTTCCTCACATTAGTGTTTGATGTTTAACGTGTTTTGAAGAAGTTTCCCATTCTTTTGAACAAGTTCCCCAATGGTGAGCTCGTTGTTTGCTCCTTTTGTTCCTTGGGTGGATCAACTTCTAGGGTATTTTGCTCCTTCTGTTTCTTGCGTGCATCACCTTCTGGAGTAGGTGCAGCTACATCGCCTTCTGGAGTAGATGCAACTGTATCACCTTCTGGAGTAGATGCAACTGTATCCCCTTCTAGTGTAGATGCAGATGCATCAGCTTTTGGAGATGCAGCTTCTTTTTTTTGATTCCTGACAAAACAAAGGGACGACAAGTTCAGGATTGAACTCAATCCACAAGTATGAAGTCAAGAATTACATGCCAAACATTACATGAAGAAATTCTAACTATACATAAGACAATTGCATACTCACCTTGATAGACACAGACGCAAAATACCATAACAATTAGTGTTTGAAAATGTAAAAATCAACAACAATCCTTTTTGAGGTAAGATTCTTAATTAAAAAATTATGTTTGTATGTCCATACCTTGAAAGCTTATGAACACAAGCAACAGACAAGCATTTTCCAATTTCATGATTTCAGAGCATTATTGAGTGTGTTGTACACCAAAAGTGATGTACGGAGCATATTACATTGTGATTTGGTGTAAACACATTGTTGGTGAAAGTGAAGTTTATGACCTAATTAATTCAATTGATGTAACTACAGACTTGAAGGAGCGATTTCCTGAAGTCCTAATTGTTTGAGTTTTTTGCAAATAGTTCATACCTTGGTTTACAATGTTTAATGAACGCATTATCCTCTTGTCGGATGGTGATTTCATCATTGTCAAGCATCTCATCAGTACTCACACCAAACACAGCTTTTTTACCACACCATACCCGGAGTGTGGAGTATGAGTCGTTTGGGTCCACGCTGTGTACATAGAAGCTATGCTCCCCTGCAACATTGGTTCTCTTTGTGTCTGGGTTGGTTTCTAACACTGCTGCAGGTTCATCTGGACGTTGCAACACACAGATCCGGGTTTGAGCCGCATTTGAAGCCTCTTCATATAGCACGAGAGTTTTCCTAGTATCATTGATCAGCTTTGTTTCTAGTTTACCCATGTTATAATGTCAACAGTGAATTCAAAAATCTGCAGCTGATGATCCGGAATCCTCGAACGTTTCCCAGCTCCCTTGTACTGCAAACACAACAACCAGATAATTATGCCCATCAGATGAACTCCACCCAAAGTCACACCTCCAACAATCCACGGCCTAACAATGAAAAAACAGAAACATGATATACTGAACATATTGGTTGTTGCTTATAACGGATTCAAGCTTTACTTGTGCCAGCAGCTAGGTCCCGGGCTTGTGTTTGTCCGGCCCACACAGTACCAGGATACCACACAACAAGATGATGGTTGAGAAGAGAACAAGAGCTAGAATCACAGCCCAATCCCAAGCCCAATAGTATCTGTCCTTCCCTCGCCGCTGCTTCTTGTTTCCGTCCGCCTTCTGTCTTTCCTTCTCCTGCCTCTCCGCCCTGTTTAGGAACCAGGAGAACTTGAAACTTTTCCCCTCTGTCCTCAATTGCTGAATCTGCTCATGTAAAATCTGCAACAATGCGACGAACAGCTAGATTGATTTACTGAACTCCCGCGTGCTCCATCAACCATATGGCCTTGGAGAACTTGGAAAAGGATAGCTCATTTCTACAACATGCAGAAAAAGCAGCCGAGTTCGATATATGTATATAGATATATATATAAACAGGGAAGGTCCTCACCTTAGAATCATATGTTTCCTTTGCGAGATTAAGTTCCAGCGCACGATAGCTCTTGAGTTTGAAATGCACGCTAACAATAGTGACCACTGAAGCTATGAGGGATAGCGAAGCAGGGGCCCAAGATTGCTGGCAACCGAGGGTACTGGACTGCGCCACAGCCGTAAGCACCACGCCTTGAAACACACTGAAAAACCCTATCCACTGATACAAATCGTTCTTGGCGCTGTTGGTCCGAGTGGTCTTTGTCTCTATCCTTTCGCGTGCCACTTTAAACTGTTTCTCCCAATCCTTCAAAAGCAGACTCAACTTTTCGCACTTCGCTATTTCATACAGACGGTCGGCTTTCTCTTCGTCTGCATTGACAACACCATCATCGTCTTCTTCATTGCCGACATCAATCACAACCCTGTCGACTAGATGACCTGCTTCACAACCGTTTTCTACCATTTGCCAAGCTAGCACCTAGAAACAACTTCGGATGCAGCAGACATGCAGCTTCCCTCGTCTTCAGCCCAGTCCGTTACATGCTTCGACGAGCAGAGCAGAGGTGCATCCTCTCGGTTGCAGCTTCGTTACCGCTTCTGGTGATGACACTCTAGATCATTGTTTCTGACTTTATCTATCCTGTATTACCAGACGAGCTTCTTGACGACATCTACATAACCAGCAGAAGCATCGACGATCAGAGGGCAATCGCTGATCGGCGCTCATTAATCCGCTGGAGCGGGTAATACCAAGATTAACAGGGGTGTGTCACACTGTGGCCTTGCCATTTACATTAAAAAGTATCTTAAGGCAAAAGAAGAATTATGGAAACTCAAATACTTCACTATGCAAAAGTATAATCCTCAAAAAGTCCTCTGAAAGAAACACAAAATCGTTGGAGATATTATAACTCTGTAACAAATCTCAAGTTTCAACACAAGCCAAAATATCATCTTTCAAAACTCCTCATATAAAAATAGACCTATTATGCAAGGGCCAAAATCCATTAAGCCTACTATACTCTATAATGAATCTAAACACTCTATCTTTGCCATGGTAGGCAAGGTCAATAAACCATCATCAACGAAATTTTCACATACTTTTGGCAGCATCAGAAAATTTGACTTAAATATGTCTTGTTAAACTTTTGTCCACAGTGAACCAGCACCCACGAGCGCACCACAAAGGATGGATGGTAAGTGATCATGAAACAGTTTTCTGTTGGGTTCCAGTTCCCTAGCTAACCATGATGGTTACCTCAGTTGCTTTTTAAAAAAACCTACCTACTAACAGCCCACAAGCAGGTTGTTAGTAGGTAATAAAAACAGCCTTCACTCATGTATAAACCATCAACAGACCTAGCAATTGCCTACTTTCTTACCAATCTACCCATAAGAGAGACCTATTTTCTACAGAATTGGTTAACAAGGTGAAACCAAATATTAACTCCAGTTGAGTTTCATCCACAACTGAGTAATAACGGGCATCCAGTGGATGGTGCGCTGATGGGTGCTGGTTCACTGTGGCTGTGGTGTAAAGTTTGGAACGCGCTCCTTTTAACGCGCTACAAGTGACTCCTTGTTCCACGGTGCCACTGGGGGGAGGTGTGGAGCTTGACTTGGCGATAGAAATTGACGGTTTCCACAGTCCCACACTCCCTCTGCAGTTATTTCTGTGGTGCTGCCGTCCCGAGGAGAGCACCGCGTGCAGTGGGACCGTGCTGCCGACGGGAGTACAGCTACCCAGGTCAGTACAGTGGGGGCCCCGTGTGTACTTAGTACTGTCTTTATAGCCCATTTAATGAAAGTCGTTGGACTGGTAGTACATTTGCGAACGTGACCATGTGTTTATTCTTTGATCCAAACTGGGTTTACACTGGAAACAAATGCCATTGAACCAAGGCCCATGGTTCATAATTTCATCCAAAAGGCGACGTACCATTGTGGCTGTATAACCCAAGGCTTTTAATGTAAACCACCTCTCAAGGTCATCACATATAAGTTGTTTGATCACTATTTTCTAAAATCTAGTGATGGAGTAGCATGTGAGGTAACAATAACTACTAGTGGGTACCTGTTAATTGCTTCAACCAATTAATAACGCACGCACGCTCTCAGGACCTGGGTTTCAGGACCTCAATGCGAGGTTTCAGGACCTGGATCTCAGGACCTCGGTTTCAGGCCCTCAACGCGAGGTTTCAGGACCTGAATCTCAGGACCTGGGTTTCAGGACCTCGAAAGCTCTCCATCCTACGGTTGTCTTATCTTTTTCCCGTCACTTTTCTTTGCGTCCATCGTCACTTATCTTTTTCTCGTCACTTTTTTTTATGTCCATCGTCACTTTTCTCTGCGTCCAGTGGTCACAGACAGACTGACCGCTCACAGACAGGCTGACCAGCGAGCGTTGGTCGAAATTATACAAAGGCCGTCTGTCCGGGCCGGTTCTTCTCTAGAAAATCTGTTTGTCCATCCGTCCGTTCGACTGTCCGAGCCGGTTCCGCCGACGGATTAAAATGCGAAACTGTCGTGTCACAGACGCACGCATGTAGTGAATTTAGTGGGTACCTGTGACCTTCGGACACTGTGAAGTCCCCCGGTTTCTGAAGGGGCGGATGAGAGCGGCAAAGAGATTGTGTGAAATCCCCCAGTTTCTGAAGGGGCGGACGGGAGCGGCAAAGAGATTGTGAAAAGAGTTTGAGAAGTTGTGGGTTTATATTGAGATATGGGGAGCACACCCGCACAAAATAGTTACTGTACACCCACAGTCACACCCACTTCACTCTCAGCAGCAAAGGAGACAGGTCTAGACCAGTCTTGGGCGGTTCTCACTTTTGTGCAAACCGGCCAGTTCCGGTTCTTACATTATGTTATGAGAACCTCATCGCTTTTCGAATCTGGCTCTCAGGACTTGGGTTTCAGGACCTCAACGCGAGGTTTCAGGACCTAGCTCTCAGGACCTGGGTTTCAAGCCCTCAACGCGAGGTTTCAGGACCTGGCTCTCAGGACCTGGGTTTCAGGCCCTCAATGTGAGGTTTCAAGACCTGGCTCTCAGGATCTGGGTTTCAGGCCCTCGGTATTTGGCTCTCAGGACCTGGGTTTCAGGACCTCGAAAGCTCTCCATCCTAAGGTCGTCTTATCTTTTTCTCATCACTTTTCTCTGCGTCCACCGTCACTTTTCTCTGCGTCCAGTGGTCACAGACAGACTGCCGGTGAATTAAAATGCAGAGGCCGTATTTAGCTACTTTCCGTAGCCACTGTCCGTTCGGCTTCACGGGTGGCTAGATTCCGCCGGCGGATTAAAATGCGAAACTATCGTGTCACTCGCCTTGATCTTTGGACTCGTCATCTCCGATCCCACACCCAATCTCTCTCTCTCTCACAGTCAAATCTCTCTCTCGTGCGCTCGCTGCCTGGTTTCCGAATCCGACTGTCCGGGCCCGTTCCACCGGTGGATTAAAACGCGGAACTGTCGTGTCACGGACAGACTACGTGAATTTATATATAAGATATAAGATTGGACTACCCAACTTGAGAGATTCCTTGGGTCGGTCCTACCCCCAGCTCGCACCCACGGGATTTGAATTAGTTCATTAGTCCAACTTGAGAGATTCCTGGGCAGTCGTGCCCCCACCCACTAGTTTATTAATAGTTCAACTTTTTGCACATTCACTAACATGTGGTAAAAATGAAAATATTATTGTCAATTAGCTTATTTATTACAAGTTTTATCATTGGTCCCCCATTCACCTTACCTCATCCAAGAAAAAATTCTTTGAGAAAAGGGGGAAAAACACGACCCCCTTAGCCTGAGAAACAACCAAACCCCTCCCACTCCACCCAAGAAACAACCCCTTGGAAAGGTCTCCACCCCTTTTAAAAAAAACATGCTTCCCATTCCTTTTCCAAAGGAGGATTGAAAAAAATCCCCTCTCACTCAAAAAAAATCCTCTTTGTAAAGGTTGAAAGTTACCCCTCCTCTCTCCCCACCCAAAAAATAGCCCTTTTGAAGAAAGAAAAAACCCTCCCCAATTCTTTTCCCCTATTCTCAAAGTTTCACTTATAAATTGTAACCTTATTCATCAAGTCTACTTTCATTATCTACTCTTTATATACGTTCAAACTCTCACATCTAAAAACAACCCCTTTGAAGAGGAAAAAAAATACCCAACCCTTTCTTTGTCCTTGTTTTAAATTTTCACCCATAACCATATGCCACCTCATTTCATCTCACCTCATGAACCTCAATAAGAAAAAAATATACACCTCAAACTTGTAACTTTATCCCATCAACTTACTTTTGATTCTTTGCCCCTATATGGACTCAAAAGAAGCTCCTTCAATGCGTGCCTCTCTTAGAGAGAATCAACAAACTTGTTTTTGCCAGGCCAAGTTGACGATCTGAGACCTATATTCAGTCGGAAGTGGTATGTGAAACAAACATGTTTCTCCAAAGTGAACTGGCATCTAGGACTAGAGTGACTGATAGTCGGCATGTAAGACAAACATTTTTTTGAGGTCCAGCTGACATCTACATGACTGACAATCGGTATGTAAAACAAACATGTTTGTCTAGGTCCAGCTGGCCTCCACAGTAACTGAGAATTGCTAATTTTGTATCGGTAAAGCAAGTAGGCTACTTCTTTGCTGAGTGTTTATGGCAAGTTCAATGAAAAGCATGGGAATTGATGTAAGGGTATGATCACCCAAGAGAAAAATGAACCTAGTAAAACATGCAGACTTGAGTACAGCCAGGTCTCCACGCGTCTGAAGTGCTGTGCCCTTTATGGCAAGTTGGAACAAAAATATGTATAATCAACTTGGTTGCACATATTGCTCCATTTAATGTGTTAGAAGTTGCTCAACTTGGGTAATTTGGAGTATTAAACTCCAAATAGCTATCCTCAACCAATAAAATGGATGTAGGTTTTTGTTAACAAAATAGTTGTGAAACTGAGAAGGTACTCGCATGTCAGAGCATCTCCAGCGGTACCCACTCCTACTTTCAAAGCTTCTAACTTTCTCATTTCTTGTTCATTTTAAACGATTTAAAGTGCTATAGGAGCGCACCACAGTTCTCAAAATTGAAAGACTTGGGCTTGATATATAACCACAGTTTTCAAAAAATTGAAAGAAATCAAATAACTGGCCATAAAATAGTCAGTTCATTGCAGGATCTTTCATGAAGACCCCTGGCGGTCCAGCAGTTCTTTGATTAGCTTGAAATGGCTGGCAAACTTGGCAATATCATGCACAGGTGTCAATGTAATCTGGAGACAATATTTGATGAACTCTATAGAAGAGGATGGGTTTCTCAATTTCTCAATTTAACTTGTATGCAACAGCTTTATAGCTTTGAACTGAGCTGCAGTTGGTGGAAACTTGTTGGCCATAATCTAGTGTCTTTGCAACAAGGTAAGGCTTGATGTAGATACCACTGAATCCAAAAAGTCATAAAAATTCTGGAGAATCTTTTGCAATCAATTTGAACCTCAATTTCCTTCATTTGCCAACATGTAGAAATTGAGACAATCTTCATGAGCATGAGGTCAACACACCTATACTATTTCGAACACACCATATTATTAGCATGGACCCTTAATGTAAGGTAGAGATTCTTTAGTATGTTATGGAATACTACCAGAAACATGCATCTAGGGTTCCTCGTGAGTGCATTTGCAACTTCTTCTATAAGCTATATTTGAACTGGAAGAATCCCTTGGCACACTTGTGAAAACTTTTCTAGAATATACAAGATTGTTTGGGCGCTTCAACTTTTCATAAGAGATCAGGTTATCTGGTGTTGACAAGGAGGGTAAGTTCTCTAAGCTCTTATTTGTGCCTTCCCATTGTAGCAAGACCAATACTACATAGTTGTGGTGATGATTTATCTGAATAATCCAACACCAACTATCAAGAAAAGTCAGTCAATTGCCCTTAACACCTTCTGATAGCTACTCTATGTGGTCAATTACTATGTGACCAATGTGACAATCCTTGCCAATTCTCACCTAGATGGCTGTGACCTTCAAGTGTCCAGAGGACCATAATAACACATCATTTGTACTCTGATTCCAAACCGTGTATCCAACCCATCACAATGAAACTTTTCCAGAGGCAAGATCCGACTTTATGTGCACCCATCCCCTTGCTCAAATAGGCAAACATTGTCACTTTCTCCACTTAGCACAATCTTGACTCTCCCCGGCTCCTCATACTCTCTTCATATGGCAAGAAGCACCATGTACAATCCATTCTTCTCCTCCTCTTTAACAGACTTATATATGTTACGTCCAATCTCGATCAAAATTGCTGATCTTGCTGAATGCATAGTCAAAGTATGTTTTTAGGGTCTTCAAAGTTTAATTCACTACTACATATTGTGCCTTTTTGCGAAAGGCCAAATAAAAAACCTGAAGGGTTTGCGAAGCAAAAACAACCTACCATATTTGCGATGCGACACGCATCGCACCTTGTGGTGCACCACCCATCGCAAATTTATAATGTACTTTACAATCATCGCAACACTTTTGCGACATATACCACAAAGAAAACTTTGCGACTCGCTCAGTTTCCGTCCACCCTAGCGATATTCCACACTTCGCAACGTTTAATCATACTCAAAACATCGCACATTTTACAATACAAAACGTATCGCTAAAAACTTTGAGAGTCACAAGAAATCGCAAGCTTGCGTTAT
>Ga0209208_10000189_pt1 | contig 71768 bp, 57 predicted proteins | sample S1TSphfallax_3_FD_187694 | JGI IMG/M metagenome (GOLD analysis project Ga0209208, IMG submission 187694) | Host-associated microbial communities from peat moss isolated from Minnesota, USA - S1T2_Fd - Sphagnum fallax MG (SPAdes) (version 2) | ecosystem: Host-associated > Plants > Peat moss >... | reverse complement strand
CCTTTACGAGAAACCAAAATCCTTCACATAACTCTACAGCGAATCTCAAGTTTCAACACAAGCCAAAATATCAGCTTTCAAAAATCCTCATATAAAAATAGACCTATTTATTATTACCTAGTATGGGCCAAAATCCCTTAAGCTACAATACTCTATAATGAATCCAAACACAATATATCCTTGCCTTGTTAGGCAAAGCCAACAAATGAAGTGATGTGGCTAGAGCACTATGCACTGGAGGTTGCCTTTTGTCAATACCCTATTCACCCTACTTCAGCTAGGCCCGCCAATAGGGCCTCCATGTCCTTGGTCGGTGTTTTTGCGAAGTTGTAAAAACTTGTTTGGAATTTCATTCAAATTTTGGAACAACCATGAGCCATATACCTCTACTCCCTGATTGGATTCAGCAACAAACTGCTGAATAATTTATTAAATTTTAATCTTAACTTCAGCACTTGATTTTTTTTTTTAGTTCTGAAATTTTTGGCAGGTAATGGTTATAAATTCTTTTGAAGATAATCTTGTTCAGTTCTTGAACTTTAAGATTGACAGTCAAAACTCAACAGTCAAAAAAATTGCAAATTATTATATTTATAATAATTATAAAAATTTCAGCACAAATTATGAATAAATTTTTTTTAAAATTTCACAAAACGACGAATAATTTAATATATGCTGAAATCGTTCGTGTTCTATGATATTGAGCAGCCTTTTCCCATGGCCTTGGAAGAAACCAATGGATGACAAATGTTACCTAGCAAATAAGACATTTGCAATTATTTATTTATTTATTTAGGCACAAATGAAAAGAATTCATTGTGAAAAGAAACAAGAACAACAACAAACCCCCAAAGCAGGAGGAGGGTCAGCACGTGCTCAAAACCTTAATTGAGGAAGCCTCTTCTCTTCGAGGCCCATCATAACACCACCTAACAAAGCTATCTCTTCTGACACAAATAACCTGGTGCTTACCCCAGCTCTTATCAAACTTCTCAAGAAAGTTTTTTTTTTTTTTTTTGTCCTAAGAGTTTTTCTAATGAGCTTCATACATCTATTCCAAGCCATAATCACCTAGGGCAAGGCAAATAGACATTTGCAATTTGAGTGTTTGTTAACTTGGGATGTTAACTTGGGAGAAAAAGAGAGAATGTACTGAAACGAACTGTAGGATCTTCTTTTGTGCACATATTTTGAGGAGTAAGGACCATGAAACCCTTGGCACCCCTTTTGTGACACTTTTGTGCACTCCTCTGCCCACCTTTTTGGGGTACCATACCAAAATGATCACAAGGCTCACTGTAGGAATTTGGGTGGGGCCCTTGCATTTCACAGCTGCAGCCAACTTTGGCTTTCAAAGTTGCTTTTCTTGACACTCAACTTCAAAAAGTGTCTTTCACATGTGAAGCTATATTTTTAAAAAATGCCTTTCACATGGAAATTATATAATTGAACTTACATCATGCATTGATGCCTTAAAAGCATGTGTGTGTGTGTGTGTGTGTGTGTGTGTGTATAAATAAAAGTTTCTATTTGAATGGACATATAAAACCATATTCTAACAAACTAACTATAACTATGTATATATAGCTATGAACCCAAATGCTTTAAACCTGTCGACCTCTATGACTTGGCTTGCTAGATGTGGGGTTCACCACAAAATTTTCAAACATTTGAATTTTTACAAACTTGGGATGTGAATTTTTAGTACAAAGAATATTACATGAAATTTGTGCCCAAAAAATGAACCAAATGTTTGCAATCAAGATCTATATCTTTTCTCCCTAGGACTATTCCATATCAGCAATTTCAAAGATTTAAAAATAAATAAATATAGAAATGATGAAAAAAATGGGTGAAAAATTATACCTCGACACTAGATTGAAAGCATTGGAATGTGGAAGGCTAGGAGTCAAGCCACATGCAAGTGTGGGGGCTTGAAGATTAGAGCTCACAAATGGGGCCCAACATTCAAATTAACAAAAACCAAAATTGAAATTGGGGAGCTTGAAAAATAAATCATTGTATTTTACAAATCTCATAAACCGAACTTGTGGCTCACAAGACTTGACTAACTCACAAATAAGTATGAATTTGTTGGGGCATTTAATCATGAGTGACCATGAGAGCTAAAAGAACCTTGATGGACAATTCATTCAACTTATTAACAACTAGGGATTGACACAATTGAACATAGAACAATTTAAAGTAAATCATTATATCTTTGTGACTTTGATGCGAAAGAAAAATAAACATTTAAAAGTTCTCAATCTTGGTGCACAAGTGGGTCAACTTGTGCATCATGTAGCATAAAGAAAATTCAGAGTGTTTAAGGGTTTCAAAGATTCATGCAAGAATGATAACATTAGTTTGGAATGACAAATGTTCTAAATTGTAATAACTATGATACACACAAGGATCTTTCACATTTTAAATTTGGTTCACAATTTAATATCCTTAAAATTCCTAAAAACTAAATCTAATCATGGTGAAAAAAATTATAATATGGTATAATAATTGATAGAATTAATAAAACTATGCCAAATTGCTCAAATTTGAACCATAAACACATTTTTTGGGTCAAATATCAACTTCTATAAAAATTATAGCATCAACATTTTTTTAATTCTTAATATAGGGTTTGAAAAATGTATATCCAAAGATTTTATGGTAAGAAACCTACCAATTAATAAATGAACATGATTTTATATTGTGAATTACATATGAAACATCTAAATGTAAATTAATTTTGGATTAAACAAAAACATTAAAATCTTTCAACGGCACGTAAGTTGTATTTGTTACATAGTTCAAACTAGTTTAATTTTAAAAATAATAATTAAAGACTCAATTAAGGTGTCAAGTAGTTCTTCCACTATGGTACCTTGATTTTGATTTTGCCCATTTCAATCAATGAACAAATTTTCTGCACATGGAAGTCTGTTCAAATATAAAGCAAAAAACCTTGGAGCATTTTATGGTGATATCATTTGCAATGTTGAATACCCCCCTTATTAATAACATTCTCCATTATTTTCAGAAAATATTTTTTTATTTTGCAAATGGGTATTGGGAAAGGGGGAAGATATGGGAAGGTGTCCAATGTCACACCAAATATAGATAACAAGTTCTTAAGACATTAAGGACGAACATGTTCTTTAATAACTATAACTTGAATAAAATGGTTAGTCAAATATGTTAACTTTTAGATTCATTTAAATTTTGATTATTTGGTCTTTTGCTTATTTGACTTGTGGATTAAGAAGGTGACTTGTGAAATTAGGATGATGATTCATGGAACTTGATGGGCCATTTGACAAGGGTTCTTGGTAGGTATCTAGGATAAAACACTAGGAGCATGTTGGAGGACCTTCCTTTTCTTCTTGGATTCAATAGGAAGTTTTGGGGTTGATGGGGGCATTTCGAGATGAATACTTGTGTCCTGATAATTGTGTCATAGTCCTAAGGTACAATTGACAATTCTAGTAAGTATTGTGTGTCATGAAGTTTAATAACATAATGTGTGAGGTTTTAATGAAATTAGTGCTTTAGTTTTACATTGTTGTTTTTTTTTTTTTTTTGGTTTTATTGATTATTACTTACAACATATATTTTTATGGTTATGTAATAAACACCCAACATTGGTCTTATTTATGGATTTTGGTCACATTTTTAATTTCATAACTAAGACCTAAATTCAATGTTATTAGGAAAGTAAAGAAACATTTATATTAAAAGATAATATGGGTCCATCAATTTTTGAAAGAGTGATGATGGCGAGAAATGCCAAGTCTAGTTTGCCAAAATAAGACAACATTATTGATGCAAAGCATGGTCTTTGATTTCTTGTGGATTCAATTCCCAAAAGCTCACTAAGGCCTATTCTTTTGTGAAATAGGTCTCCAAATAACTTGTCTCCAAATAGATTCCAAAATTGTGGATTCAATTCCCAAAAGTCTTCTTTATCCTTCAAATGTAATTTTTTTGAAAGAACCAATTTTCAAACTTTCAGATATTGTATGCAGATGTTTAGTTTGAAATGCAACCTTCACAATGTCATGACCCTTTTCCTCCACATGACAAACAAATGATTTGTTCTTGCATAATGATAATTTAGTGTTCTTTCATGTTAACTCAAATGACCAAAATTTGTTCTTGCACAAGTTCTTTTGAGCATTGTCTAGAAAGTTTTGGTTTAGGCCCAAGTTTTTATTCTTCTTATGATGGATGTGATTGCATGAACCGATCATTGTTGTATCACTACTAGTTAAACCCTCCTTAACAAGTTTGTGAATTTGACTTATTATTGTAATAACAAGAGACAATGATGAGATTAGTAATCTATCTTTTAGGGATAGAGTTTCAAAATAATGGAAGGCCTTATTTTGTGTAGACATTGATATCCTACCATAACCAACTAAATTTTACATCTCACAACATCTTCACTTTCTTTAAATCTACCTTTGAATCACAAAAGAAAACGTTGGTAAATACAAAGTAAGATTATACCTCCTATCCCTTGGTGCGAATAGATGTTTCGAGAGGCAACTTTCCAAAGAGTGGAGCTACCATGAAACCCTATGGGGTCCCCATGAAAAGGAGAGAAAAAAGAGCTTATATGAATTCCTTGTTTTAAAATGGCTTTGAACTTTTGTGCCATTTCCCTATTAAAGAAAAACAACAACAACTACTGTCCAAAGAAACCACAAGAAAGTCTTCGGATGTAAGAGTTTAAAGTTTGGTCCACAAGGTAAGTTTCATGCGGAGGTCATATTGAATCCTTATTTGGGGGTATTGAACTTCCTTGTCTTCAAATAGACGTCACATGTGTCGCATGGGAAGTAGAAGACAAGGGTGTGATCCCTTTTCAAAGGAAAAAAAAGGTTGATCACAATGACCCCAGCAATAGCCCAAGTTTGTCACCTTAAAAATGATAGATTAATAAGAACTTGGAAAGAGGAAACCCTCCTCCCAAGAAGTGTATTACATTCCTCTTCTTGACATTCGTCTCAACAAGTGTATTACATTCAGGGTCTTCTTTTTCTCAATTTCAAGGTTTCCAAAGTTTGGCAATTTTTTCCAAAATTTTAGCAAATATTTCCCAACTTACACTATCCCCACCCCACCCCTCACCCCCTAAAAAACATTTTCCAAAAAGACATGTGTTCCCACAATGTGAAAATTTGCCAAATTAAAAAATTAAAAATGCTGATTGCAATCTATTTTTATTTTTAAATACACAAATGGTTACATGCATATTATTAATTAGGGGATGTGATTTGTTTATTGCATAACATTGGACTCCGAATGCCCTTTCTTGGACCTTTGATACATTTTTGATTGATCAATTTTTGGATTATGGCCTTTTTAATGGTTTTGAACATCAATGCTTCCACTCTACTCTACAATTTGAATCTTGGTATTGAATTCCACATTACGTTTTCCAGAACTCTCCAATGGGTAAGGGACTAGGGAGGTGCTTCTTGCAGTTCCATGTTCCTTTTTAAACTCATGCTTTTGGCCTTGTTGTCTTCCACTTATGCACAGTGAGGCCAAAGGCACCTACTTGTTTTGCAGAGCCTTGAATCTTGCAAGACGATTGCACAGCTGGACTCCAGCTACGATCGTTATCCTGAACTAAAAGGAAAGAAAAACGAATCAAGAAAAAGTGGACAATGTGATTGATTGAATGAAGCATGTTCAGAAGTCGCGGCCAATGTGATTGGGTTGAAGTGAAGCAAAAACATAGAATCAAGAATACCCCATCACGAGAACTCAAGTTCCTTTAGGTTATTATGGACTACTTTAGGTTTGTACACCCCACACCCCAAAAGACTAAGGGTCAGTTTTCCCCATAACAAAAGTGTTCTTGCAACCCTTGCTACATACAAAGTAGCTACTTCTGCTTCCCCCACATGTTAAGCATGGGAAGCAAGATGGCCCCATTTTCAATTAAATGGGCAACCCCGAGGGCCCAGCGAGATGGTGCCAATGTTGTCTGTTTCACCATAAAACTTCATTTCCGTAGCATCTTCTGCTACTTTGATTAACTGTGAACTTTGAACTAAAATGTAATTTTTAAAGCTTCGTTGAAACAACGGACCAATATCTTGGCTTTCTTTCTGCAATGGACCAATATCTTGGTTTTCTTTCTACCTAAACTTGAATCGTTGCCACTGGAACTAAACAGACCTATCATCAAATAAAAAATTAAAAAAATAACAAGAATAAATAATTTGAGGACCACATTTAGTAAATAGTCCAAGTAAAATAAAATTAAAAAATTCTAATTCTTGTTAGAAGTTCTTTGTAGTTTGCATGTCATTTACATCCAACATGTCGTAGAAGTAACTCTTAAACAAAATTCAAAGGCACACATTTGAACAATCTCACATATGACATGGTTTTTCTTTGCACCTAGGGACAAGCTTACGATGCTATTATAACATTTATGTGTTAGTTTACTAAAGTTTACTTCTCAAAACAACTCAAAGCTCCCGTTTTAATAATTCAATTAGTCGTATACACTTTCTTTTTTCTCTCTTTCTCTCTCTCTTTCTTTTCGTCTTTTAGGTACAAGCCTATTTGATAGACCTCATATATTTGTGTATGTTTTTTACACTAATCCTATAACCCTTTTTAAAAACAAGGTTGAAAAAATATTTTGAACAGCCCACCCCCTCACCCACCCCAACAATTAATTATTACTTCCGACAAAGCCTGGGTACTCACCACTGCGTCCTGACCGTATGTGGCTCAAGTATAAATTTATGTGTCCATGTCCGACAACCCCCATTGGATTGTGCTTATTATCTCTGTCACATCTAATACCGCCTTTAATAATATCGTATATTATAATATCGCCTTTAATAATATCATATATTATTTTTTCAAGGGAACATGTCCAACCCATCCCTCCCACTTCTGCACCCCTTGCCACCCCCCCCCACCCCCCTTATCCTTTTGCCTTTACACTTTTCTTTTTCTTTCTTCTGTTTGGACCATAAACCCTAAACCCCACCTCAACTCTTCATCTTCTTAAACACTTAAAATATTCAACATTCTGATTACGAACCAAAATTGGTGCTTGGCTAACCCATTCCTTGTGCCGATGAAATGGGAGCCATTGAACTTGGAACGATTTCTGTTCTACCGTCTTGCCTTGGGTGATTGATTGTGCCTTTGTTGTTTGGGGCTTGATTGGTTGTGCTTTTCTCCTTGCAATGGATTTTCCTTTCGTTACGAGAGAAAAAAAAAAAAAAAAAAAAGGAACAATTGAAATTCCTATTTTCAATCCATTAGGGATCTTAATTTTCAAAGGGAGCTCCTTTGAGAGTGGCCCCAACTGCAAACATGTATGAAGCTCTTTCCACCTAACTTTGTTTTATTTCGGGACCGCATCAAATTCCATGGTTCACTCTAAAATCATGTTCCATCGATTCCGGAATTTGGTTCTTTTTCTCTTTTTTTAAACCTTTCACGGTGAGATTTGGATGAGGATGTAGAGATAATATAATCATATGTTGAACAGAGGGATTTTTGGCTTGTTGTCCATGTGGAATCTTGTTCACTTTTGGATGTAACATTTGAAAGCCGTGTTTGACATAAGTGGGGGAGGGGGTGGCGGTGTGTTTCCTTGCGAAGCATCCCTCTTCATAATATAAATTCCTTTTATTCCAACAACTTTCTTCCAACATTCGCATTGTGTTACATGTCGGAACTTTAAAAACATTATTAATTTTTTCAAATCCCAGAAGTATGGTGAAAGTGCGAATTGAGAAAAACTCTTCCCCCTTCTTTTGTTGGAGCTATTGCTTCTTTTCTAGAAGAGTTAATCTTATCTGTTTTGACAACATAATGTGTGCATGCAGCCCTTTTTTTTTGGTGCAAAATTTCACAATGTTACACAATATTGGAAATGCAATGATTTAAAAAAAGATCATATTCTTAGAAATTCCAAAAACTCATAAAAACTTGTCACATTTCTATGCATGATTCAAATAGGTAGCCAAAAAATAAATAAGAATGTTTAACTATTTTACTTTCATATTTTTTTCATAGCCAAAAATGGCTGAATTGGTTCATGATGATCACCACCTTGCCTACCATCCATAGATTTTTCAAATTTTATTTTTTCACTTTTACACTTTATGATTATTATTTGGGCACAATTGAAGGAAAGCTTCATTTCAAACCAAAAAAAAAACAATAAACTAGAGCGTGAAAGACAAGTACCATTGCCTCAAGCACATGGTGAAGAACATACTTGCTAATTAATGAAACAATTGAAATTGAATGACATGCCCTTCCACTTATGAAATGTGTTAAGTAGATGCATGCCTCATATCGAGACCACCATATTGATACCACTTTAGTGGGGCACTACGGCAATATGAAAGTTAGGCCAAAAATGGCTTCGCAAGGTTCGATTCCTCTAGGAGTCGAAATGTGTCCAGACCTTAGGGTCTAGATGCGCTAAGGTGGGAGCTTGGGCTTTCACTAGCCAAGAAGATGACTGGGGGTTTTTTTCGAGATTATAATGTGAGACATTATCCTTTTAAAACCCTTAATGGACGATTAAGCGTTGTTTTGGGTCGTCCAAGGGGGTGAGCCCACTAAAACAGTTGCGATGATTAAGCATTGTCCTTTTAAAGCTTTGAGGTCCCCAAGAGTGGGTTGGCCTTAGGACAACTTAGATCATCCTAGCTTAAGCCTTTGGACAACTCTAGGAGTTGGTCGCAAAAGGCCTCCAAATTAGCCCCAAGCTGATTCGGCTTTAAGGCCAAGTCAGGCCCCTAGCTTGCTCTAGTTAGACTAAAACTTAGCCTCAATAGTAAGGTCTAGTGAGTTTAAGTGGCAAGTCTAAGTCTATCTTGAGCGGTCAAGATTTTTGGACTAACCAAATGTGCTGTGGGATGTGCAGATAACTAGGAGCTAAAGGAGTCGATGCAAGAGAAGCTTGACGAGATGTGTGAAACGCAAAGTGACAAGCTAAAAAAAAGGCCTATCATTGAGACTTCGGTAGTAGTGGCAAGTGACTCGTGGGCAAGTGGTCGCACAATCTAATTTTCACCGGCAGCAAAGGGCAAAGTGATAGCCCAATTCAAATATTATTTGGTAGACCTCATGTGGGCCCTTATTTCCGATAAAACCCCACGGCCTCCGGCTTTATCCTACATGTATTGTCCAGCCAGCAGGTACTCCTTATTTTGTGAAAAGAATTCTATTTTTTTGGAATTCCACCAATGGGAGCTCACTTCTCCTTCTTCTGCCACCAATTGGAGCTCGCTTCTATTGTCCCATAGCTTGCAGACCATTGGTTGAATGATGGACATGTGCTAGGTTGAGCATTCCGTTCTTCAGGGAGCTATTAGTACAATTACTGGCACCACACCCGCATCCGAAGTTAAATCTTTTGAACACAAAGTGTGTGTGCAATACAAATGTATGTGGCATGTTGGGCCCCGCCTACCTTCAAGACAATGATTTTGTTTGTGAGTTTAGAGCCTAACGGCAAACCTTGTCAGGCTCGTCCCAATCCCATTTGTTACAATATTGTTGGCTAACAAACAAGATTGACTAAACACAAATTCTTCAAAAGAAACCGACCAAACTTAAATGTGTGTAGTTATAGGCACGTGAGGCCTATTAGGAGGCTTTTACCCCCCCCAAACAAACTCCTTTCATTTTCTGCCACGAAAAACAAAGTGAGTGTCAGGTAAGGTAAACAGAGAATTATTTTTTAGAACAATGGTGGGTATTTGGCTCATTCGGAATACCCTTTATGAATAGTTGAATTTGTAATTTGGATGTTGGATGAATTAGATGGAAGCAAATAGGATTTAATGCTATGACTACTTCTTTCATGTTGCAACAAAGTGTTACCTATCAAGTTATAACATGCCATGGCATGGCATGTTATATGCTTTTGAATGCCATGGCATTCTAGTGGAGAGAGATATTAACAAAAAAAAAGGGTTCACCTAAAGTAGAGCAATATTTATGAACTGTTCAGTGTTATATGCTTGGAAGATTTCCCATAAAATCTCATACATGTTCGAATACACATCTATAGAAAGCTTTTTTTAAAACAGAACCAAACAAAAAAAAAAGGTTTAGTTGTCTTATAGCAAGTGAAGAATTGGAGTCAAGTGTCGTGGGTATACATTGCCAAAGTCTACTAAGGAAACATCATTTCTTGAATGGTCTGCAATTAGGCTTGATGTTGCATAATGCATGAAAAACAAGTATTCGATAATTTTACGCTACCATGGAGAAAGAAACATTGCATTACCAGACTATTTTGCGTCCTTTCCATTTCAAAACCTGAGGGAACATCATGGTGATCCTCCAAAATCCTGTACATCAGAATTGAAGTATCAGCAGGAAGTGATTAGCCTTCTTCCAATTGATTCTGATGGCAACATCCTGCACTCAACCCTTGCTGGGGTTTGGTCATGTCAACAATTGTGTTCATCTCAAGTCTATTTTTGTCCTTCCTGTCATTTGATCAATATGACATAACTTGACTACATAAAATTAACTTCAAGAAACCTCCAATGAGTAGAATGTCTATCGTGTGAATGATGTGCACATAAATGGCTCATTCTCTGAACAAAGTCTCTCATTTCATTTATAAGTAATCCCAACTTCCTTGGTCATGATGTCAGCTGACACTCAAGAGACAAAGCCAATAAAAATGTCAGTAGTGTCCTCATTCAAGCTGCAACAAGCTTGTAAGGATTATGCTGCATTTCCTTTTAGCTTGCCCTGCACAAGTAAGTGTCTGGGCTGAACACAAAATATTCCTATGTCTGTTGAGGCGTTAACATCAGAAAGTAACACATCAGAGGGAGTCCTAAAGCACCATTTGATTTTACTAGATGCCTGGAGGTGTTCTACCCAAGCACATTTACAACATAAGAGGGTCCTCATAGCACCTAGTTTTGTCAACCCCTTTATATTTCTCATTTTCTAAGACATCATTCTGCCTAGATATACCCGCATCTACACCTGTGCACCAATGATGGCTCAAAACAGACAACACTGTGAGGGCTGCTTGGTCTTGGCGATGATTAGATCGGTTTGACCCATCAGGAGCTATACATTGTCTTGTTATAGAACACTCATACCATGGCCTAATCAAATCCTTATATGTCTGTAATGTGAAACCTAAACGTGAACCATCACAATTTCGTTGCTGTCTCAGGTAGTCAAAATCTGCTCGGAAATATTTGAGTTGTGCCAGATGTGTCCAGTGTCGAACCTTGCCTTCAGAATTTCGGCATGCAAACCCATACCTCTTTATCCAGTTCAGTGTATCCGATAGTGCTGATGGTTTCACAATCCGACCACCTGCATCTAACCATAGCACAAAGCCCCGCTCCACTAGAATGGTGTGTATGAATACAGCCTTCCATGCATACTCCCCTGCATTTCCAACAACTGGAAAATCAGACAAATATGGTTAACCACCCAATAGGATGGGTAACAACAGAATTGCTGCAAGGGCTGGTTTATTGACCTAGAGAAGTTGTGAAAGAAAACATGAAGATGAAGAAAGGAATCCTCACCTCTGCCACCTTCTTGGATATTGAAAAGGCTTGGGTTGATTCGCATCCAAGTTGGATACTTTGCAAAATCAGCCTTCCTCAACTCCACATTGATGTGATACACATCCTTTAATTCCTTAATTGTGCAATTCAAATGCTCAGTCTCTGAAGAAGTGAATTCCTCCATAACCCACACGACTAAAGAAATGTTGTAATGCTTGGACACAATTGGATTTGCTGCTGCTCTTCCAACTGATCTCAAAAGAAGAAGGCCTACACGCAAATGATTTCTACTGAAGCCTGTTACTATCGTGGGTCTCCATGTCATCAGAGTAGGTGGTTGTGACGCAGGATCCATTTCATCCAAATTTACTATTTTCAGATTCTTGTATTGAAGCTTGTCTGTCCAGATTGCACATGCCTGCTCAACATACTTCTTTGTCTCACCTACTATCAGAGTTTCACAACTTGCCTGTAACAGAAGAGTAAGTGACAGATTAGCCGCCAGATGCACCAATCTCAACACATGACAATGCCACAACCATGATTGCCTTAAGCAGAGAAGAACTAAGATCAGAGCATGATAATCATCACCATCAATTGGTGCTTAACACAAACTATGCACCTTGCTACAGATTGAACTCAAAGAGTGGAGTGTGGACTTAGTGACTTGAGGAAGAAGACACTGCTTCTACATCTGACTGAGATTGAAGAATCACGCTGGCAATAGAGTTCAATTCTCTTCACCAAATTCATGACAGTCTGCTTCTAAAAAAATTACAGTAAATCTATGAGTGATTCATTTCTAGGGTTTTAGGAAAACACCAATACTTTGTTTCTATAAAACCTTGATCAGAGTGTTACTGCTGAAACAGAATTTTCAGTCCTTCTGTTCATATTCAGATCAAGAAGGTTCAGATTGATGATGTTTTTTGTCTACAATAAATGTGGCACGACAAAGCATGAGAGGGTTTGGCTACCTGTTGCTTGAGTTCAGGAAGGTTTAGAAAGCTTTCACATGTAACAGACTGGCCAAGAGCATCCCGCACCATCTTGCAAACAACTGAAGTGTAATCCACCCGCACCAAAACACCTTGCAAATCAGGTTCCAGTAATCCGACTTCACCAACACCCTGGAGGCCTTTGACCTGTAGAACAGCTTTGAACAGTCTTCGAAGAACTGAAAATGGCAAAGCAGTTTTTGTTGGCTTCCCACTATCATCTCCAATTACAATAACAACACAAACCTCATGCACATTTTGGCTCCCATTCCTCCCCGAGAAATCCGAGCCTGAAAAAAATCGTGTATCACTAGGGTTTCTATCAATCAGATGACGAGTGGAATTGGTACATTGAGAGACCGGGTTATGAAAATCAAGAAACCATGAATCTCTTCTGAGATACAAGTATGAATTCGTGTTCAGGATTCCAACAAGAAAGACTAGTAAGGCGATCGAAATACACAAGGACTTGGGTACTAGTGTCTTGTAGGAGAAGAAGCTGCTCAGCCATGGCGTCGTCAATGCCATTTTTAGCTTCATCTGGAGCTTTCATAACAGATGTCTGCCAATGTGATCTTGTTCTACTCATCTCTCCGACTCTTGCGTTGCAGCAGAACACATCAAACCCTGTTGCGGAATTGCGCATTCACGGACAATCCAGTTTCTCCATTGGGATGTTCTCTACTCCCCCAGTTCGAGGAAAACATGCTGAAGAACAACGAAGAAGGAAACCCTAAAACTTCCCTTAAACCCTAAAATGTGTCTGAAACCCTAAACAGGGTATGAGAGATTCATAATTTCTAGTTTAATTATGTAATTATGTATTAATCATGTGTCATTTCTTTCTCACTAAATTTTTATTAGCTTAAATGATGTAATTATTTATTAGTGGCATGTCATTTTTTCTGCACTAATTGATGTTTAAATTTTGAGTTATTGTTCTTTGAGAGTTCTTGAACATTATGTATTTGTTTCAAAGTTGGTGCCTTCAAATTTTGTTGCTCTTTGTTTTGTAAGTGTTTATTTGTTTATTTATTTATTTTCCTCTAGTTTTTTATGTTTTGTTTCAAGTTTTGAAATCTTAAATGTTGATTATGTTGTTGTCTCTTCATGTTAAATTGTGCTTGATGTTGAATTCAAAGGTTTTTTTTTTTTTTTTTTTTTTTTTTTTTTTTAATTTTTTTTTTTTTTTTTTTTAAAGGTTTTTTTTTTTTTTTTTAATTTTTTAATTTAAAAAATTAAATAATAAACTTAATAGATTATGTTATTTATTCTTTCATTGGTCGAAAGTTGACTTAAGAGTTTATGTTAATAATGACCTTAATGAACAAGTTTTTAACAATTTTTTAAAAAAATTAATTGGCCCAACATAACATGTGCATCAAATTAATTGTACAAAGTATGATTTGGTTGCACACATTTTGTAAGGAAAAAAATGCTCTTTAATTTAAATTCCTATCCTTGTTAGCACTTTTTTTTAAATGCTTTTTAGTTTAAATTCCTATCCTTCTTAGCACCTACATTTGCAAGGGTCAAAAGCCCACCAAATTACCTACATATTCAAGTTACAATGAATTTGGTAAATGGTATGAAATGGATTTAATGTTAGTAATTGATGAATTATCCATCATTGGTTTTTTTTTTTTGTCAAACCATATTTTTGCTATGAAAAAGCTATTGTGGGAAGCTTGGGTAGAGGAAGTGCAATTTAGTCCCAAAATGATAACTTTGGGAAAAGACATTATAGAACTTGAATGCAAAGTTCAAGCCTCGGATAAGAAAATTACATTGACAAACATATGGAAATGGTATAACCATTATTCTTTTTCCCATTGAGAAACTTATGATTTTGTCGACAAGTCAAGTTATTATGTTGTATGCAACAATTTGTTAATTTTGCTAGTTGTTTTTTCCCATGCAACAACATAGTTATTTCATCTTGTGGATGCACTTATCATCTTTTTTCTCATGGGTGTACATTTAAGAACAAATTTGTTTTTTTTCTATTAGTCCCATTTCTAAACATGCATTGTGCATCAATTGGATCACAAATGTGAGATTTGAATACATTGGCATGCTATTGAAGTTGAAGAGTTTGGTCGACAAGAATTACAAAATCTACTAACCAAAATTCAACAAAATGTAAATTGTACAAAATTCCTTCTATAATTGTGATTCTACTACATGTACATATAATTTAATACTTGAACTAAATTTTGGCTTATTAAAATGTGATAAGTAGAGAAAAGTTCATGTAAATGCAAAATGTTTTCACATGTTAAATTACTATACAAGTATGTGTCAAGTATATCTTGCAAGTTGTACATTTGGTGATTTGCAAAAGCAAAACTCCAAGTGTAAGTTTAAGGTCTTTTTAGTAATATGAATCCATTTCAAGTTATGGGTTGCTTGGTTTGAAAGTACAACACTAGGTTTAATTAATGGTTCTATTGGACTATTACTAGAAAAATTCCAATTGAAAAACTTGATATAAGACATGAAAAATATCATGCCCAATGGTCTTATGTTTGGAAATGGAAAAATATGTGAAAGAAATGAAAAAGGTGGAAAACAAGTTGAAAGCCACTAGAGGTTGTTGACAAGTCAAAACAGATGTGTATGAGTACTATGCATAAATTACCAAGCTAATGTTTACCAAACTAATATATGGAAAGTGACATGTTAGAATGTCTTTGGTGTCATGTTGATATGGCATTGTTGCCAAACTAATATGCCTTTGGTACTTTGTTGATGGTGACCAAATGGATGTGAAGAATTTTGAAAAACATTATGACATCTTTAGTTGACAATAATATGAAGAAGCATTTACTTATAAAGAATTGTTTAATTTGAAGTTGCTTCTAGTTGACAATAATGACGCATTTACTTACAAAAGAATTGTTTAACTAGAAGTTGTTAGACTACTTGACAATTAGTGTCACCCTTTTCAAAAACATCTATAGGAAGTAGTTAGAAATAGGAAGTAACAAAGTTTTGGACATAAGATAAGAAGTTCATTGTATGATTGGGGCCCTTCATCTATATTCATTGTGAAGAAATGAATAAAATTGGATGATATTATTATGAAACAAGGCAATTTCTCAGATGTGTGTATGCATGTACATGTTGAATGTACATGAGTTGCTTGATCTTTGCATTGTTTGCAAAGTTATTTCTCAACAAGACATGTTTTTTTTAGTGGGTTTCTACTTATTACCTAATTGATGCATTTGAGCAAGAACCCATTGCTTCTATAATTGAGCATAGAAAAGTATAACTAACATTAAATTAGTGTGTTAGGGATTATGTTGTCCAACTATTAAGAAAAGTGTGAAAATTTGGAGGAATAAAAGAAGTATAATTTCATATTTGATTTGAGATTTTGTTTCATTCCAAATTTTAAATATATTGTTGTTTCTAGGAGGTTGTGATCAATATCATTGCATAGCTTGAGTAAATAGAATAACCAAATTGGGATAATGTTTTCTAAAGATGATCATGGTTGTGGGGTTATATGAAATATCAAATAAATATTTTTCATGAAATATGTTATCATGATGGAGCATGTGAATGAAATATTGAGGAAGCATTGTAGCTATGGATGGTCATTTGTTAATTTTCTATCCATACCAAGAAATCATCAATGAAAATATAGTTAACATTACTTTGTTGACCAATGTAATGAGTTTATGAATGTATGTTTTTCTAGAGTTAGTCTTGAAAAACTATTCATGGAGGTACTTCAATGTGGTATATGGAACATTATACATTAATGATCAATGTTTCACAATTGATGAAACATAAAAGGTGGTTACAAATTTTTGTTTGTGTATTAACACTAGTTTTAGTAGATGAAATTCTTGCAACCAAACATTTTATGAGTCTTCGCTATTTAAAATAATTCTTAATATTGCATATAAATGCATTCATTTTTGTGTTCATCTTGGTTGAATACAAGAATATGAATCTTCCACATAAAAAATCCAAATTACTATTCTCTAGAAAAAATTTCTAAGCATGGTAGATTGCCACTAACATTAATATAAAATAATTTGAATCATGATTGAATTATAATGTGAGATAACAAATTAGGAAGAAAGAATTCATCAAGTAGATAAAAAATATATTTGGGAATTTTTTCCTTTGTGTTTTTACCAATTGAATCCCTTGTGGGTTTCTAAACATTTTGGAGCATATTGGTCAAAGAAAATTGAAGCTATACTAGTTGACATGTATGTATTAAGGGTGAACCATGTAATGGCATACCCAAACTTATTCAATTATTTAGAGCAAGAATTGGCAAAATCCATGTTGTTCAATGTTTACTATAATAGTTAGTATGAATGTGGGTATGAAAGATGGTAGAGGATGATTGCAATAGAAAGGGATAATAAATGGTGGAAATTAGAACATTTCAATATAAAAAGTTGAATCATTTTGAGAGTTCACAACAAGTATGGATGATATTTTGTTGGATTTGCTCATAAAGAAAAGACTGAGGATTTAGGCATAAAATTTTGGTTCAAACTTGATCCAATGTGTGAGTCAAATTTGAAGTACTATGTGTACATATGATGGATGGACATGTTCCATAGAAGTACATGCATCTAGATGAGAAGTTTTAGATCCAATAAGGGAAGTTTTTAGTTTGAAGCTTGAACTTGAACCTACCATAGTGGGTAGAGTTGTGATTAGGATTTGTGTCAACAAAATCTTTTGATGACTAAGCCCTAACTAGAGGAAGTGATGAGATAACCCTAATGAATGAATTATTGGGTTGATGGATGTACTAGCAAAAAATGCCAAGAGAGAGGATGGTTGGCGATCTGTCACTTTAAAGGAGTCACATTTTGCTTCTTGATGTCTTTGATATTTTATGTGTTTTTGTTGTTGCATGTTATGGAATTTGGGGTGTTGTTCTTTATGGAATGTCAGCGCCTAGATTAAACATTGGTGGTGGAATGTTGCTTCTTGGATTTTTTTTGTTTGGTGATGTGTGATTTGCTGATGGGAAAGACGAAGGTGCTTGATGAGGGGAGGAGATAAATATCTAATGAAAAGGAAAGCTAAGCACTTTGGTTTTCTCACTCAAATTCGTTTTTCAATTTGGTATGTTGGTTTTTTTGAAACTTTCAAGAGGAATGCTTAAAGCTTGGATTTGAATAGTCTACTCATATTTGCTTTAGGATTTTTCTGCTATGCTGAAGTTGGTGAATAGAGCATTAGAAGTTGTTGTGTTAATAGAATTTGAGGATGGAAGTGATGAGGGGCTCCAAGGGGTTGTATGGATTGGCTTTAATGGTATTCCTACTCAAGTTGAATGTGCTTGAGATAGTTGCGAAGGGGGCATGGGAAAGACTGAGTACCTAAATGTTTGGGAATTCCGAACAAGTTTTATGTAACGAAAGGTAGTTAGAAAAATCTAAAGAGTGTGTTGGATACATTGCTTGTCCATATTTTTACTGTCTCCATACCTACATTTTTATGGGGATGTTGGGAATGCTATGTGTAGAATTCATTTGATGTTAGGATACCACCAAAAGGCCATGATAGTCCACAAAGAGAGGAATCTGGAGTGCATTGATCCCTCAATGTCCTTAGAGTCTTTATGTTATGAGGCTATAAGGAAATGCATTGCTCCCACATGCTAGTTGTGTGTTTTCAAGACTTTTTGTAATGATATATGCAAGCATTACTTTGTTGTGACAATTTGGCATGTAGATTTGTATGCCATCCTCCTTTTTTGGTGACATAGTCATTACATGATGAGCTGCTTGTTAATTTGCTACACACACCATTCGTGTTAGAAAAATTTCATCCTTATCCCTTGCTGCTACTAAATCTCAAACATGTGCCATTCGTGTTAAAACTTATTCATCCTCATCCCCGTTCAATGGACATCCCCTCTCCACATTCACTAGGACTAGCCCCCATTTCCTGTAACATTCTCATCCCAAAACTCTCACTACCCACACTCATTAGGGTTCTAGTCGATTCTGAAACCTCACTAGTTTTAGTTACTTAGTTACTTTGTCTTTCTCTTGTATATTTGACCAAGAGTGAAAACCCCTTGCTTTCATCTCTTCCAAAGGATCACTTGAGTTCAGAGTCAGTCTTCTACAATTTTGATTGGACCATTATAGCACCCATCATGCACAATTTGGACTGTAGTGATATCAGTGACAAACATTGCAGCTGGCTCAATAGTGGAACATCTACAATGAATCCAGTGGTGATTTGAACCCTCAAACAACATGCATAAGGTCAAGATGAAATCCTTGTCAAGATTCCTCAAACCACAATGCACAAGATGACTATGAAATCCTTGCCAAGCTTACTCAGTGTTGCAATGCAGTCTTGATCTTCACAGGTACATGGCATAAGACATGGAATGGGATTGATCCATGCAGACACCTGGCATTGGATTTCTCTTCTTTCCCCAGACAAAAACAAAATACAAAGGAAGAAAGCAAGAAGCATCTGCTTGAGGGAGACTCACAATATAACAATACAATGTGAGTCGTGACGCAAGGTGCACACAAAGGTCTTTTATCTCAGAAAGGACATCAAATTAGTATAGGGGACAGATTGCATGATATGCTTCCAGAAGAGTGTAGACTGCTCCAAATCATGCCAAAAAAAAAACAATGGGTCAAACTGCAATTGAATAAAAATGAAGGATCTGGAAAGTGAAATGAGCATCCACTGTAGATCCAATCTTATTGAAAAGATTAAAAAGTTTTTGGATAGTTTAAATTTGTTCCTGATATTTTGTGTTTTTTCTTGAACAGTTTGAAATTGACCTCTGCTGATATGGTTCTTTGCACACATCAAATTGCCATACATTCAAGCTTGCAATTCATTCTTCTAATTTTGCTTGTACATGAGGTTAAGTTTCCGCAATCTCAAAGAGGAGAGAGAGGGTTGCCTCGAAGAATTTCATTCAATACAAAGTGAGAGAACAAGCAGTCAATCCAATGAATTAGATAGAAAAAAGGCCTATTGCAGCAAGGTAGTGATCATCATATTTACATGCTTTTGAAGAAATGCATGGTCTCTCAATAAGAGGTACAACAGAGTCATATCAATAAATGTGTGCTCCAAAGGGTGATGTAAACAACTCACTTAACAATGGAATCAAATAAGGAACCTGGTGTGCCGGTCAGGAACTAGCACTAATCAGGCTTTGGTTTTTGTGTCGACCTTCTTTTGATGACAGAAATTGTTCCAATTACAAGGTATATCAATATCAATCCTCCACAAACTGCACCAAGAAATAACAACACCCAATATTCAGTCATGACTTTAACAACTGCAAAATAAACTAATTCTAGCAGTCACTGAAAGCAGAATTGTGCAAGGTGTAACAACAGGTAGTAGTCTACAATATAGAAATTGAATAAATGGTCTCAAAAGAAGACCCTTGTTCTGAAACACTTGCAAACCTTTGTGGAAGACTTTGCATAGGATTGAAAAAGCAAGCGAAGTATTACCATTGAGTGTGCCAAAGAAAAGAATTGCCAGCAAATAGCGCTGGTGCCATGGCAGCTCAATTTCCAAAGTGCAGTGTCGTTGCACCTGCCCATGTTGGGGGGGCTGTACCCTTTGATATCCAGGTTGCAATTCATTTAAAGTGAAAGAGGTTCCTAGTACAGGTACTCCATGCACATCTCTAATGTCAACATTGATAGCAACAGGATCAGCATCCCAATTGATCTCAAGTCCTCCAAAGTTCTGTTTTCCTGCATATATTGCAAAAGGAATACATATGTATCCATCATACATTGCAAAAAATATTGAGGTGGAAAGTCAAAATCTCCCTTGTCAAACTTCCTATGAAAACAACACAGGAAGGGAAAAAATTCCCCAAATGACAAATGGGAAAATAAATTTGCAGAAAAAGAATTTCTATTCACTTTTAACATACAATCCATGATGCTCAACAAAAAGGAAGAGAACTGACGAAGAAAGAAATGGCATATACCATAAACGCAGGAGTGATACCGACAGCGAGGGTTGTAAACACGCAGTGTGTTGGGTGTTATCCATGCAGCAAAAGCCAAGATATAGGATAAAGGTGGAGGAGCGAGTTCCTCCACACCCTGAGTGATCCCACTTGAGGTGAAATCATAAAGAGGGTATGACAGTCCACAATCATAGCGTGCAATCTCGCAGAAATGCACATCTCCGCTTATGAACATGACCCCACTCACCTGCATCCGCATAGTTGTGAAAGTCCAGGTACAGATCTCTTTGATCAGTGAGTCTCTCAAAATATTCAGAACAATGATACGAGAAAAACTGCTGGTTACTCTTAACTGTGCTTGTGACAAATAAGGGATGTAGTAGAATTTCACAATAAAGATCAAAGACCATGAGTAAAGAGCACACACATTAGTCTCCTGAAGAAGGTCATAAAGCTTCATTCGCTCCTTGGGAAAAAGGTTCCATGATTCCACACTGAAGAAAGGTTGGCTCATTGCAGAGAAGTTGGCCACGACCTGTGACCAGAAAGACAAAGTTTAGGGTTGCTACCTTAATCTCTACTCCTTCATCCAACTCCGTGTTTTGATTTTAGAGGATATGTGACAACAAGGCTAACTGGATAAGTGGGCATTGTCAGCTGCAAATAAGGCATGTTGCATTCTCATCTGTGTTCACAGCCTTGACATGATCAGCAGAGCAACCTCATGAGAAATCATGGGACTGTACCTGAATTGATGAACCAATGATGTGGATCTGGGCACTGCTGTTTCGCAACTCATTTTCAAGCCACTGCCACTGTGCATCACCCAACATGGTCCCATCGCTGCCGATTGGGTCCCTGTGATACCTGGTGTCCAAGAGAATGACCTATTGAAGGCTTGCTTTAGGATTCCTCTGTGAAGCTTGCCATGATTATTATTATCACAACTTGCAAGACCAAACCTTTTACATCTTCAGATCCTCCAAACCTACTACTTGTCCATGATTGTTCACTGGACGTTTGTCCTGCTGCAAAATTTCACAATGATACAATTTCTCCAACCATGATACTTGCCAAACTACTAACTGCTAAATGGGCATGCACAACTTGCTTGCAAAAGCAAAAAAAGATAGAGTAGGATACAACGTGACTGTCATCTGTGAACTACTGTCTACACTCATAGGACATTACTACTCCACAGCCCACAACCTCCCAAACAAATGCAAGTTACCTTGATCTGCTTCCCAGCAGGTCCATAAGTGTAGGATGTATATACTCCCTCCTGCCTCCGCCTACACACACCTGACTTTCCAATACTCAGTTACCAAATTCCAACATGAGACACAGATGTAACCAGTGCACACAGCCATCACACTTCTCAAATGCATCCTGTAAGAGAAATGCAAGATTCTATGTTCAATCTCAGGTAAGCCTTGATATCCAATTATGTACCTTGGGCTGTCAAGGGGTTCGTCGAGGAAGTCCAACATGAGTTTCTGGCTGGTTTGCTTCCCCTCCAACTCCTTGCCCGCATCATTCAACCCAAAATCATGATCATCCCATGTTCCAATCACCTACAAAAAGAAAACCCACAACTGCATTGGCAACCCTGAACTCTTTTCACAGTCCCAAAACAAGAAAAGGAAAACAAACAACTGCTGCTACTCCTACCCAAGTGTTTTGAATCTTTTTTGGGACAGCACACCTCAGTTTGTTCTCGCAACTTCACATAGCCAGATACATTTTTCATGAGTTGATACTGATGTTCCATTTCTGCAGCTGTGACTTGGAAGAAGCGAGGAGTGTTCTTCCATGGACCTGAATTTCTCCCCTTCCCTGTGAATTTGCGGGGCTTCTTGGAATCAGAATAGATGTTGTCACCAAGCCATATAAAAAGATCTGGATCAAACCTCAAGACTGCATCCCAAATCGGCTGCATATAAAATCCACATAACCAAACCCATTGCATTTCCCATGTCAACAACAAGAACAACAAAATGACTACCAAAAAAAAGAACACAAAGCTCATCCATCATGTGCACCTTTTGCAGACAAAATCTGCATATCTTTCCCACTCAGTTCTTCAACCCCAAAAAACACATACATACATATGTACATACGACCATTGAATAATGCAATCCTCCAAAACTCTGCAGCACTTACTAGAACCCTGTGGCCAGGGAAAAAGCTCTGGTTTTATGGATTGCACTCTAACAGTTAAATAGATCTTCAAATTTTGATTCAAGCTACACTTTGAAAATGTGCGAAAGAGGTAAGAATACTGGTGAAGGAGATGGAGGTTTATCAATTTAATAATATATCACCTCCCCCTCCCCTCTTTATATTTGCCTCATATGTTCCCATATGGTTTCCAATAGTTCATCATCATTTGTGTCAATCTCAAATTTTGATTTCACATATACAACATGGACATGACAAGGCCCATGCTATTGTGCATTTTCACTTTGTTTTTGAAAAGGCATTGAAATAATAATTATTTTGACAGCTTGAAACCATAGACTCTGGATAAATCCAGAGAACAACTCTTGAATCCCAGGAATAGTTTTCTTGCAACTCTTGAAACTCTGCAATGGAATTTCATTGCACAACAGACACAGTTTTCTTGCAAGTCTTGAAACTCTGCCAAATTCTCGCACAACAGAAAGAAAGAAACAAACAAACAAATAAACAAAGGGATTTTGTTTGTTTCTTACTTGGGGAGCAGTCTGATTTGAGCAAGAGCCAAAGGAAATGCGCGATATGGGCTTCCCGTTATTCTCCACCGATGTCGTCGTCGTCGTCGTCGCAGCATCCACGATAATCAGGCCATAGAAAATCCCCAAAACCAGGAAACCCAACAACAATCTTCTTCTGCAAAAATGCGGCGTTGTCGTCGTCGTTATTGTGGGAGTGATTTCCTTTGCCATCATCCCTCTGCATTTGTCCTCCCCGATCAACCCTAAATTTCCCACAACGACGCTGCTGCTGATGCACATAGATGTCACGAACGTCGTCGCAACGAAATCACGACAGAAGCAGCCGAAGAAGAAGAAGAAGAAGAAGAAGAAGCAGCAGAAAATCTGAGCTCCAAAAAACTGCCAACTCCGCTCTCTATTTGGGGCTTTCATATACACACACTAAACTAACAAGTAGCTATCATCATAGTCACGAAGCTCATTTGGCGCCCGCCAGCCCGCCGGGTGGGTCCAGACAATTGGAGAAGGGATTGAGGAATGATGCTAATGGTATGCGAGAAACACTACAGCGGCCGTCCAATCCCAAGGCGCCAGCGTGATGACAAGACGTGGCGTGTTGCCCCTAGAATTGGCACAATTCCTCGGGATTGTGCTCTCGTGCTCTCGTCCTTCCTCCCTGCCCGCCTTCCTGCGAAGAATATCCCGTCCTTTTTCCCTCAGCTCCTCGGACCCAAATCTTCTTTCCTTCTTCACCCAAATCTGCACTTTCTGTTACGCCCACTGTGAAATTTTTCCTGGTACATTCGAATCAAGTACCCAAAGAAGAGAGAGAGAGAGAGAGAGAGAGAGAGAGATCTTTTGCATCATTCTGGAAAAGACAGGGGATTCTTCTCTTGGTGGCACCCCTGTCTTCTTCCGTGGTGGACAGAAGATACCTATGTATGACTTTGTGTATGATTACCCAGGGACAATCCACCACACATGAGAGTTTTCTCTAAATCTGCTGCCAAGAATACTACTACTGAGAGATTGTTTCTTTTACACCATTCTTCAAGAACTCTTGAAGAATCCGAATGGTCGTGCCCAACAATATCTTCATGCTCCAGAGGTTTCATTGCTCGAGGAGATGCTCATGCAAATGAAGAAAATGTTCACAAACAATTGTGTATGTGTATATCTGTCTGACATTTGTTTTTCAGTTCTTTGTCTTCACTTCTGCTCTCATCATGCTCACTTCTACTCATCAAAATGTGTGTGTGTGTGTGAGAGAGAGAAAGGCAGGAAATGCAAAACAGAAAATCATAATGTTGAATCATCGTCCTCCTCCTTTGCAATAAATTCTTTCTATTCACACTCCACACACATCTACAGATTGGATCCTTGATGCTCCAATTTCTTTGAGATTATAGGTATTGGGTTTTCAACAAAACATGACAAATCCATCTTCATCTACATCACAGATATTGAAGAGTCTTCAGGCTTGGATTATTGCCTCGGTGTAGGGTTGAAACCATGAGAATATATCTGCATTCTCATGTATGTAACCTTCCAAGGTTGCTCATTGGAGCTCTGCTTTCAGACTTCAAGGGCTCAATCTGCAGTGCCTTACAACCCCTGTAGCATCTTTACAATATGCAACACCTTACAACCTGAATCTGCAAGCCATGTGCTTCGCATGCCTCTGAACAGACAGGACAGCAGAGGAGCACCCACAATACCACATTACATGAGAGTGTGCACACACTTTGCCAGAGATCTGTGTATCAATCAATGCAACAACAATATACTGCTACTACTACCTTATTGCAAAGGAATCTGTACAAAGGAATTGTGTGTACCTATCATGAAGTGTTGTTGGCAGGGGAAACAGACCAATAGATCTCAAGAGTCTGTCTAGGGCCTGAATCAAGGTGCAGCAAGGAGGTCATGGTCAAGAACCATGAAAAAAAAGAACTAACTCTGCCTGATTACTCAGTCCACCTTGTCCTCATTTGCTGACCACATAGCCAAGATTGAAGCATACAATTGATCCTCATGATTGACTTCACTGTGTTGTGTAATTATGAAGGAACATCCCCAAATTGGTGTACACCTCCAGACCAAGGACAATCGTCCAGAGACATACAAGCCCACACCAAAAATCTGAATAGTACATTTGACTTGATTCGCTTTAAGAGATCAGAAGGCAGGCCATAACAGTGTGCAAGGGCCAAAACTCACATCTTTGTCACTTCTTAACTATTGGAACAAATTCCTGAACATTGTTCAATAGAAAAAAAAACTCAGTCAAGCACAAATGACAAGACTTTGACCAGTTGTGATTTTGCAAGTCCTTAATGAGGCCATCAAATGTTCCTCTGGAATATCTTGCAGAACAAGGCTCACCTTACCTCTAACTAGGCTAAGGGAGCTAATGGGGTTAATGGGTTTTCTTAAAAGTAAAACAAAACCCAAATCTATAAATCCCACTCAACTAATCCTTGAAAACCCTCATGCCTCCAAAGTTTCTCAAGGGATCTTCAAAGGTCTGTCTAAGGAAACCTCTTTCCAACTCTCTCTCTTCAAAGTCTCACTTTTTTGAGGCTCATTCTTTGAGGTATGCCCATAACAAATCTCCATTCAGGTCCAAATTGTGTAATTTACAAGGCTAGTGTCTATGCCAGAAGCCTAATGAGGTTAGATCTAGGGTGGAGGCCTTAGAGGAGGAACTTGGGCTTGAAGGACCCACAAAGTCAGCCACAAACTTGGAGACAGGTGAAATGTATGCATCAGCTATGAGTTTTCTTCCAGCAGGGAAGGATTCAATGAGAAGGAATCTCTTTGCAAGTTTCCTGCACCCCTCATTTGCCAAAGCTGCAGTACTATTTTGAAGCTTTGAAAGGCAATGTAACATCTCTGCCATACAAGGGAGAGGTTTGCCAACTTTTTTCTGTTTTTGGTAAGCCTTCTCCAACATCTTGGTGGCAATTCGATCTGCATCAGTAAGAGCACAGCAGCATCCTAGCCCCACATATGCACAAGCATACCCACGGTCTCTAGCCTTTTTATAGACCTCCACCGCCTTCTTAATATTCTGTGTTGTGCCAAGTCCACATTCAAAACACAGTCCAAGTCTACAGAGTGCCTCAGGATTACCGGATTTGGCTGCAGTGCTAAACAATTTGACTGCCATTTCAAGGTCTTGCCATTGATTGTTCCAATCAGCAAAGTACTTACCCACTTTCACTTGCTCCCTGATCCAAACAATGCCATTCATGTGCTCCATGTGCTCCATGTGCTTTTGATCTTTGCATGCATCAGATACTATGATACTATACACTTCCATTGGAAGATTCTCCAACACACCCTCTTGAACACACCTCTCTAAACCCAATGAAGCCAACAATTGCTTGGCATCATACTCATTAATGTGTTTTAGAGGGGATGGATATGAATGCCTCAGAAGTGTACCCTTACAATACACCAACATTTGGCAGATTTCAGAAAACTGAGGACGATCTTCAGCCGCTGTGGCCCAACACCTGTCTATGAAGGTGGACAAATGCACTGGACAGTATGCCTTGGATGGTAAACAAGGCCGCATCCCACGAAGAATGCTCTCATGAATTTCGAATCGTGGTAGGTCGTCAAATGGACACTTCCCAGTGAGGACCTCAAAGAATACCATTGCAAAACTGTACACATCTGCAGCCTTTGTGTACTTTGTGTTCTTGTCAGCTTCAAATACCTCAGGTGCTCTCCATGGAGTTGCACCCATCTGCTTTGTGGTAAAGTTGGAGCTATCCTTCAGCTTTGATTGGCCAAAATCAGTGAGCTTAACATGTACTGAAGAGGACAATGTATCACTCTCGTCAACATTAATTAGAACATTACTGGACTTCAAATCCCGGTGTATCACGCCATTCTGATGCAAGTAATTCATTGCTTCTGCTATCTGTCCCATAATGTCAATAACAACAAGCAATGGAAGAGGGTATCCTCCCTCATTCTTTGCACTCTTCTGCAAGTAATGTTGTAAGTCCATGTCCATGAGTTCTGAAACAAGTACCTGTTGATCTCCACTTACTGCATACCCTATGAATTGTACCACATTTGGGTGTTGCAACACTGCAAACAATTTCACTTCATTCTCAATTTCCCTCCTACTTGCATGCAGAAGGTTAAAAATCTTGGCAGCTGCCCTCACTCCAAGGAACTCGCACTTGAACACTGTTCCGTATGATCCACCTCCAAGAAACTCCTTGATAGAAATCTCCACATCTTGAAAATCTATTGAGTGTAGTCTACCCTTAAATTTTTCTTGCAAGCAATTTGCAAGCTTGTGCGTTGAAAATTTGTGTTGCCCTTCCTCTAAATGTGAAAACAAGCTCACGATGTCCTCTGTAGCTGCTTCATCAACACTTGACATCAAGTAGTCATCCTCAAATGTGCCACTGCGTTGAGCCTCTACAGTTGCAATGTTCCATTCCCCATTTGACATCCAGATGTCATAGTCTTCAATATTTGTTGAGAGAACAAATGTGGCATCACCACGAGCCTCTGCAATTGCAATCTTCAACACCTTGATGCAATTGAGAAACTCTTTCAAGTGGAGGATGACCCTCATATGAACTGACAAAGAATCAGATGAGTTAATCACTGATCTCCACCAATCCTTATCCTTCCAGCTCGTCACTAGCCTATTGCCATTCAGCATAACACGTCTCAATTCTTGCAAAGCTGTCTCGCACAAACAATAGGTTCTTGCATCAATCACAGTGTCGCACCTGCATAAACCTGTTTCCGTAACCTCCTGCTCTGGATAATTTACTGGCTCAACAGGAATATTTTCTTCCATGATCAAGGATCCTACATCACCAAACCCTTGTGGTGAATAATCAAGCAAACCATAAGAACCTGCTGCTTCTTCCAGAAACAAATGTCTTGCACTAATGATATCTAGAGGCTCCTGTTGTAAATACTCATCCAAGTCGTCTAAAACACACACATATGTGGATGTAAGGAATTTGCATAAGTGTGTGTTAAACACAACACTTTCACATCGCAGAGCCAAAGTTCTTGCCAGTGCTTGGCATTGATTGTATAGAGTCCTCATTATACCAGAACCAAGTTTGGTGATGATTTTTGGCTTCTGCAAAAACCAGCAGAGATGGTCCAAAGTAAGAGAAGAACAAAACATTTACTACACAAGAACAAACAAAGAGCAATAAGATCGAATTCTACTACAACTTACTGCAACATGTCAATACCTATGTAGAATCTTCACTGGCGCTCACCTGCTAGCCTGTTGAGCTCACAATCCTTTTCCCAAGCAAGATCATAAGGAGCAAGAAGAGGAGTAACAAATTGTATCACAGCATGAGTGCATGTCTGTTTCAGTCAGTGTGTCTTCCAGGTTGTATCACAGCATGAGTGTATGCATGTTTCAGTCTGTGCCTCTCCCTTTATGGACATTGCATGTGCCTTTGGGTTGCAAAACTGCTTGCCAACCACCCGGAGAATCAATAACATGTTAACCAAAGATCTTCTCACCCATATAATACACATGACAGATTTCAACAAGTCTAAAAACAGTGCTTAGAATTCCACATGAAGCACATGTATGCACATGTGTGGCCATACTCATTCCAACATTACAGAGCTCTTTGAAACAAGAAAATCAAGGAAGGAATTTGGTATCTGACGCAGTACTACTAGACTACCTCACGAGATTTCATCTTGAACATAGAGAGTACTGCTGCCTTTTGGAGTTCTTCAACTTTTGTTTTTGGATGCATGTAGTCAATCATCAGGCTAACTGAATCGAAGAAACTGCTTTGATATTATACACTAAAAACTATTGAGTTCGAGACCAGAAAGCGCAAGGGGGTCTCTGATCACGTCTCTCATTATTTTGAGTCAAGAAATTGTTGTAATTCTTCTTCCGATGTAACAGGGAATTCAAACTTTCTCTGTTGCTCAAGGATGGATAGTGACGCTCACCAGTGAATCGTCTTCTTCTCGCCGGATACCAACCCTTGGTACGCAGCTATTATTGAGCTTGCTGTGCACCCTGGCAACTGCGAGGAGCAGTGGAAGAAACTCTGCCACAAAGCTCCTCGATTTAGATTCTCTGACTCAGCAAGCGAAAGCAACTCTCGTACAATCCTTAAATTTTGAAGCCTTCAATGGTTTTACGCGTTTCTAGTGAAGGGCAAAAAACATGTGGGACCCTTCACATGTGAAATTGAACTTTCCTTTTTCAAACTTTCCAAGTGAAGGGCACTTGTACCATACCAATTTCACATCGATTTATTGCTCAAAACAATACGATTATTAATTGAAATAAAGGCTCTTCAATCCTCTACACTCCCAAAATTTGTAAGGCAAACCAGCAGCCACCAGTGCACCAGTTCAGGATGAGGTCGCTCAAGCCATTTTGAGGATGAACTCAAACACATCTACTTAGGGCATTTTTATTTTCCTCTTCCCCTGCCCAGGGTTTTTTCAGCTCTCTTCTCTGCCCCAGAGTTTTCCCCTCCTATCTACCTACCTACCTCCTCCCCTCCTAAACCTAATTTCATTTTCTCTCCCACAGGTTTAACTTCCTTTTTCTCACCTCTGTCGCTAAAGCTTCGAGGTGAGCTTAGGAACATGGAGACACAAGGGAGCTTAAGAAAGTGGCGACGCAAGGGAGTGTGAAGCTTCAACCTAGAGGCAAATGTTTGAGCTTGAAGGTAAGCTCCTTCCCTTCTCCTCCTATTTTATTTTTTCAATGTTTTTTTCCTTTCAAAGAGAACAGCGACAATTGTTATTGCCTTTTTCTTTTCCTTACTTTGTTGTGAAGAGGTTGCCATTGTCTTCTTCTTCTCATTGTTTGAGAAGAAGAAGACGATGACATTGTTGTCATTTTTTTTTCCTTTGTTGTAAAGAGGATGACAACAAATGTTGTCGTCTTTTTTTTCCCTTTGTTTTTTGGCAAAAGAGGATGACAACAACAATCATCGTTTTCTTCTTTTCAAATAGTGAAAAAAAGAAGACGATGATAATAATGTCATTTTTTTTTTCCTTAGTTTGTTGCAAAAAGGACGACAATAGCAATGTCATTGTTGTTTTTTTTCCTTACTTTGTTGTGAAAAGGATGACAACAATTGTTATCATCTTCTTTTGTTCCTTGCTTTGTTGCAAAAAGGACATGATAGCAATGTCATTGTTGTTTTTTCTCCTTTACTTTGTTGTGAAGAAGATGACAACAATTGCTATCATCTTCTTTTGTTCCTTGCTTTGTTGCAAAGAAAAAAACGATAGCAATGTCATAATTGTTTTTTTTTCCTTACTTTATTGTGAAGAAGATGACGACAACTACTATCATCTTCTTTTCTTCCTTGCTTTGTTACAAAGAGGACGATGATAACAATGTCACCGTTTTTTTTTTCCTTACTTTGTTGTGAAGAGGATGATGGCAACAATGTCATTTTTTTCTTTCTTTCCTTTGTTGTGAAGAAAGTGATGGCAAAGGTGTTGTCATTATTTCTTTTCATGTCATCATTTTTTTTTATGCATGTTATCATTGGCTCTCGTTGGTGCTCTTTTCAAAGGGAGAATAGCTCGTGTTTATGGTTTTGGTCCTTTGGAAAATAATAATAATAATAATAATATGATTGTTTATTAAGGTTTTTGTTTGGATATGTAAGATTTCAATGGGTAGAAAAAGGAATTTGAAGAAGGTTTGTTGTGATTCGGAAGTTGAAGAGCAAAATGTTGTTGCATTAAAAATGGCCATTGAAGAACAAAATGTTGTTCCATCAAAATTGATAATTGGGGAACAAAATGTTGTTAAAATTGAGGAACTTAAATTTGATGAAACAAGAAACAATGTAATTTAAAGTGGACATGGTGATTACATCCAATCCAAGTGATGAGATCCTTCCCCAAAAAAAATTAAGAATTTCAACCGAAAAATGGTAGGTCAGGTTATTTTAAAATTTACATAAATTAGACTTTATTAAATGTGCACAAGAAAATTTATACAAAAATTTTAAGTTTAATTATACCCATACCTCCCATCATTTGATGGAAGGTGCGAGATTTCTTTTTGAAAATCTTTTCATTGCAATATTTGAAAAGAAGTTAGTTTTGTTTGCAATACTTGCATTTTGTTGTGTGATCTTGTTTCTAAGGTTTAAAGTTAAGTTTTTTTAATTAAAAAATAAAAAATTATTTTTTGGAGGTTTGTGGTTCAAGTCCAAAGATTGAAATTGGCCCCATTTAGCCACCAGTACTCCCTTGTCCACATGATATTGTTCATAAAAATAAGGAATTGAGTAAAGACGGGTCAAAATGCCGATGTAAAATGAACAATTGCACTATTGCATATGCTACCAAATGGTTGTTAACAAACGTTTGAAGCAGGTGCATGGCTTAATGGCAGAGAAGGCCAAACCTTGGAGGCCCTCAACTTTTGAAAAAGGTCCTTAACATTAAGACAATGTTAAAATGAACATTTATTTTTTGGAAGACACCATTATCATGTAAAGGTGAAATGATCAAAAGGTAGGAGGTTATGCTCGTGAAAAACCCAATGTGAATGGAATGAATTGGTAATTATTACACAACAATGTCCACCATTACCGAAACTAATTTTGGTCAAGTTAGTTTCAAAGCAATTATTATAGGTGTTGGGTCTTAATGCATGGGGTGTGGGAAGCATGTTTTGAAATGTAATATCATAGATGGAGAAAAACGAAGATTTACAAAAAATGATTTGATCGACCCATTCTACATATGCACGAGGATTGAAATTGGCATGGGATGTGAAAAACTAAAATTGAAAATACACTAAAGTGAATCGAATACAATAATTGACAACTATATTGGATTAACATGAATCTAAAATGATTCATGGAAAATAAAAAGTAATAATAATCAATGTTTGTTGTTTTCTTATAAATTTGTTTCATCCAAGGTGTGTTAGGGTTTAATTTAATGGTTTTTGGGGGTTTATAAGGTTTAGGGCATAACAAAAGAATAATTTGTTGTAATTGCAGTTCATGTTAAGATGCAACATCGCCATGTGTACATTATTTGTCATGTAACAAGGGCTACAAAGGCGGTAATTGCTTACCAAACTAAACATGGCATTATAAATAATGATATGGTTTAGGGTTTCCACTTCGTATAGTATGTTAAGCTTTTTTAACCCCTTCATCTTTTGGATTACCCACTTTTTGAACTTTGGTCCTTTGATATACTATAGAAAATCTTTTTTTTCATTGGGTTTTTTATCATTTTTTGATCCACCCATTTTTGTACATCTTTAATTAATATAATATTTTTTCTAGTCACATTTGTTTGATGGATATATGGTTAATCATGTATGTCTTTTTTTTTATCATCTTCTTAATGTTTTAAATGTAGGATTCAAAACTTAAATAATCCCATATGCAAACTTTATAATTAACTTATTTAAGGTTTACAAATATTAATAATGTACATTTTGCAATACTTACGTTTAATGTATTAAAAATCACATCATGTAAAGTTTTTAAAAACAATACCCACATTTTAATTAACTTATTGGCATTGTCATGAAACCAAACATGCAATACCTATATCCTTCCTATCTTAACTTCTATAAGGCCACACTAACATAAAGATCTTCTAAATTTTTTAAATTTTCTTACATCCATTGTAATACCTACGTAAAGGTTTCATAAATGGTTGTTGATTTTCTGAACATCCATTGTAATACCCACATATAGGTCTCTTAAATAGTTGTTCAATTTTTTTTACATCCTTTGCAATATTTGCAAATAGGTATCCTAAATAATTGTTGAATTTGTTTTACATCCATTACAATACTCACGCCATTATGCACTTATTTACATTATGCTTAGGTTCAAATTGCAATACCTATATACAAGTTTCCTAATAATTGTTGGGATTTTTTATGTCCTTTATAATATTCACATATGGGTTTAAAATTAATGTTAATGTCTTTCAACGTTACAATACCCACACCCACAATGCTTTGTGGGTAGGAAAATCTTTTGTGTTTAATACTTTTGATAATTGTTTTAAATAATAGATTAATGATTAAAAATGTTTTAGATAATTAACGAATGATTATTATTTTTTAAATAATAATTAATGAATGAATAGATTTATTTTTTAAAAGTTAATGAATGATTAACTAATTGTTTAAAATTATTAATGAATGATTAGATAATTATTTTCATAATTAATAATTATTTAGATAATTACTGAATTGTCAAATAATATTTCACATAATTAAAAATATCAAAGAATATTTTTAATGATCAAGTAATTATTAAATATAAATTATGATCCAATAAGCAATTTAGGGTTGCAAAATTGAAGGAAAAATTCATGGCAAGCTTTAAAATAATTTTTTAAAAATATTCATTATGCCTCATATAATTAACAAATTATTTAAAATTATTTTAGATAATGTAAATGATTGATTATCATATTTAAAACATCAGTTATTTCTTAATATTAATTAATTAATTGGTTGAACCTTAATTATTTATATAATTAAAATTTATATCTAAAAATAAAATTGATGATTTGATATTTAATTTATTATCTTAATTAGATTTTCTATGTCAATAAATTATTCAAATCATTATTTTAACTAATTATTCATGATAATTAATTATCATAAAATTAATTTAAAGTAATAATTTATTCAAGTATATAAGGAAACATATTTTGGGTACCCAAACCACTAATTAGTTATTTTGAAATGACCTTACATGTGAGTATTACATTTAAGGTTGATTTTTTACTTAAGGTTGGCAAAATCACCTATGGATTAATTCAGAACATTAATTTGCATGTGGGTATTACATATAGGTTTTGGTTTTCATTGAAAGGCACCCAAATTACATATTGATTATTTCAAAGTGATTCGACATGTGGGTATTACATTTAAGGTTGGGTCTTCACCTAGGGTTACTTAATCACCTATGGGTTATTTCAAAATGAACTTGAATATGGGTATTGCATTTAAGGCTAGGTATTCATATAATTTTGCAATACTCGCACACATACTTGTTTTCACCAATTAGAAATTTGGCCCTAATTTTTTAAATGATTAAATAAATTTTGTAACAAAACACAAAAGAATGTATGTTTCTTACCGTTTTGTAATATCTCCAATTTAAGTTTTTCGCATGTTTTTTTAAAATAAGAATAATGACATTGCATTGTTTTACATATGTTGAAGCCTTAAAATACCACCCAAAATGCACCTTAGATTTATTTTAATTATTATAGACTTGTAAAATAAATGTTAATTAATTTATATGTCCCAAACTTAAAACCTAAACGATAATCCAATAATATAAACTTGTAATAATTATATGAAAAAATATGTTCTTTAAAAAAAATATATATATATATATGCTTTTAATTCAAATTTGATATGTTATAATACCAAAAAAAAGACATTAAACTATGATAAATGTTTAGTAGGCCTAAGTGGCCTAGGTTATTGGCTTAGGTGACCTAAGTTAGTAAACTACCTACATAGTTAGTAAGTTTACCTAGTAAGCTAGACCACCTTGAATACATACCTAGACCATTTAAAATACCAACTTAAAATGCTTACATTAATGAACAAACCTTCTTTTATGAACATATATCAATTTGAACATTAACTCCTTGTAGTCAATTATCAACTTTGGAACACTATGGAAATTAATTGGTTTATTTTGTCAAATTTCTTGTATATTAAAAAAAATTCATTTGTTGATGATGTTGTTACATTCTTCAAAGAAGGTGTAATAAGAAAAACAATATTATTTGTTGTTTGAATTTCAACCATCACATTACTAATTTATTGTTGTTGTTGCTATGACTATTCTAGAAACAAACTGAAGAAGAAATATGTAAGAAAATTGTCAATCGCCAAGATGTTGTCTCTAGGCATGTAATTGATGTTCCACATCTTTGAATGCACCATTTTGCAAGGTTGATATCATGTACATTTTTGTGGGTGGTGGATGATCCACGGCCCAAGTTAACAACATGTTGACATGACCCATCACCTTGAAGTAAAAAGAAATGGGTATCCATTTGTAGAGAATTTGAGAAGAAATTGCATGACAAATCAGATCAATGGGTGCATTTTGGAATTTTTAAAATTTCATTGAAAATAAAGTTCATTAAAAAAAATTGTGGTATACATAACCATGGATTTACATATTTTAAAAATCTTGATATATATATTTAATCATAATTTAAATAAATATGAAGATATTACATGTATTAAAATGAATCAACGATATAATTTCATAATATTATTAATTATATACAATGTGTTACTTGGGATGTTAGAATTAACAATATATTTAGACCAATAATTAAGCCAACATTATACATAAAAATAATTAAAGCTTACTTAAGGACTGGTGTTATATTTGTAAAATATAAAATATTACTGGCCTACTATATAATTATTTTAGCCTTGATACTATTCATTATATATCAAAAAAAAAAGTAAAATTTCAACCATACATAGGATTAATATATGGGAGAGATCATTTATTATTATAATGTAAAACATCCAAAAAAATGGAAAATCATGTGCTATAATTATTATTTTATAACATACATTAAAATTTTATTAAATTAAAAACTTTATGTTATTTTTAAAAAGATGAGTTTACAACTTTAAATTCATGAATTTTTATAATCTCATTGTCCTTTATGAGAATTATGATTTAAAAGGGAAGAACATAAATATGTACATCATTGAAAAAATGTTAAACATAATTTTATTTATTTTTTGATTTCAAGAAACTTTGAATTCTAACATTAAGTAGTAAATCTTACATTAAACCATAACCCTTTGTACCATCAATGTGACCAATTTTGCATTATGTTCATTTTTATATATGTTAAATCATATTATAAGGTGAACAAATAATTTTGAAAACATGAATTTCATGATGTGTTGGTACGGAATCAAATATTTAAAAAATATTTTTATGTTTCATAGTTAATGAAATATCGTAATATGATACAAATATTGCATTTAAACAAAAATGTGTTAGAAAATATTGAATTATAACAACTATGGAACATATGGAAATAAATGATATTCATAATTATGTTATAGATCTAACTAATTTATAAAATAAAAAACCAATTCAATGAGCAACATTTGAAATATAAACCTTAAGCCTTGAAATATATGAACCAAATTCCTAAACCTTAAAACATAGGCCTAACCCCAAAAATCCAAATGATATTTGCCATATGCCCTATTAAAACCCTAACTATACAAACCCTATAAAAAAAGTCCTAGTGATATATGTTCTAAACCCAAAAAATTATACAAACTATACAAATTATACAATGCAAAAATAAAATAAAATAAAATAATTAAAACTTTTAAATTACAAATATTTATTGATCGAAAAAAAAACCTTAATCTTAAAAAAAAATCAAATAAATTTCGTAAAAAACCAATAGAGAAGGTATGTTTCTTACCTTTATGTGATCTCTCCAAGCTAATTTTTTCTATTTTCTTTGAAGAAAATATGGAATCAAATTGTATTACTTCACATATGTTTTAAACCCACAAACATTTCCCTCAAGTTTAGCCTAATTTAGGTTAATTACTATACATTTGTGAAAAACTTGCTAATTAATTTGTGTCCTAACCTTAAACCTAAACCATGATTCAATAATACATATTTATAATAATTACATGAAAAGATGTATTATAATGTCCATTCCATAAATAAATTAAGTAAACAAAACTTAGTAGAATATGCATGAACTAAACTAAAATGGTTACAATTATGACATTGTTTCCACTATAAATTATTTGTAATACCTACATATGGGGACCTATGTTTATCATCCATGAATTTAGACAAACCTTAATAAATTGATAAGTAGGATTTCAGGGGGGAGGGGGGGGATTGGAAAAAAATAAGTAGGTAGTTAGTTAAGTATTTGGTTATGTAAAAAATAAAAGTAAATAGGTATGTAAAAAACAAAGGTAGGTAGGTATGCATAATGGTAGGTAGGAAGGCGAGTGCATAGGTAAGTTAGTAGGTATATAGGTAGGTAGTTGGGTCGGTTTGCAAGTTAATAAGTAGAATGAAAGTTCAAAGAATAAAGTAAATAGGTTATTAGGGTAGGTAGGCATGTAGGTAGGGAAGGTAGTAGGTAAGAAGAAAATTACACTAGCAAATTAGTTGGGTAGATAAACAAATTAATATGTAAAAAACAAGTTATCTTATCAAAATGATTAAGTTTGTATAATACTTATGTAAATAGGGTGGTTGTGTAAAAATGTTACTAATTAATAAGGTAGTTAATGTCGTAACCTTAGCCTTGGGCTCATGACCAAGGCAAGGGCTTGTGAAGGCGCGAGTCAAGTGTGAAGCCCAGGAGTCACATTTCATGCCCTTGGAAGTGTGGGAGAGTGTGAGGGAATGAACCCCACACTCCCAAATGAGCTCCCACTTTGGAAATTAGAGTCTCGATGGACTCTTGAATTTTCATAGAATGATTTCAGGGGTTAAAACCCATTGGATTGAAAAGTTACTTATATCATTAGAAATATCTTAAAATGTAGATGTCTAAAATGGGTTTTCATAACCCATTTGGACATTTAAAACACAAGTTATGGCGAAAAGAAGGGTCGAGAGTCAAATTGTCAATTTGACTCTCAAGCACTAAAAGTTCAGAATTGTCCCGATTTCCTTGTGCATAGGTGGCGTGCCACATATCGTTGGAAACCTCTTAACAAAGGCTACAATTTTGCTTTAGAACTCATCTCACTCGAAGGTTTGCACACAAAGTTATGGGCCCCCCAACCAACTATGGGAATTTTGAGACTCTCATTTGGGTGTTGGTTTCGTGGTTAAGCACAAAGTATACTATAGAGGGGAAGGTGGTGGCTTCCCCCAAGTTTGAGCCGTGCTAAGTCTTGTGAATTTGTGTTTGCCCGTGATTCGTCCGTGCACCAAAACACTCCAACTACGTACTAACCAATTTGTTGATTGGTTTGTGTAGATTTGTGCGAATAATTGATTTGCTTGTTAATCTTCCTAGTCCCTATCCCATAGCTCCAACATGTCCCTTTACCCTTGAAGTGTTACAAGCCAAGGAACGCGCCCCAACTCCTTTTCCTTCTACCTTCTTCACCTTTGGACTTGCAATTAAATTCATTAAAGAGCTTAGGGGTGCATCAACTAGGTTAGTAGGGTAGGTAGTTAGTACAATGGTTAGGTTTAGTAGGGAAGTTAAATCAGTAAGGTATGTAGTTAATAAGGTAAATAGTTAGTATAGTAGCTAGGTTTATAAGATAACTAGTTATTAAACTAACTATGTAAATAGGGGATAATTAGTAAAGTACCAAGGTTGGTACAATATTTATGAGGGTAGGAAAGTGAATAGGGTAACTATGTGTGAGGTCAGGTCTAAGGAAAAAATGGCCAAGAACAAAAAGAAATGGATTGCGATGAACCCCATTTGGCACCGAATGAAGAAATGCAACCCATCTAGTGGACATAACGACAAATTGGTGCACTGGTGGTTGTTGGTTTACTCTAGCCCTCACCTTGGATTAGCTCAAGGGGAGGATTAGGCCATGGTGGGATCTTGGGGCTATAACGGTTATTACGCTTGAAAAATTGTAGAATTTGGAAAATGTCTCACTTATATTCATTTTTTTAGCAAAAAAAAATCTGATATGTATTTCTTTTCTTAGTAGAAAAGGCCTAGAAGTTATGTGATTTTTCATGAAATTTTAAGATACTTCTAGATAGTGTTTCTTTATTCAAATTTGTGAAGGCAGTGGGTTGACAAGCTTCTCATTGCAAAGCGAATCCCTGGTTAGCCCCTTAGCTTCCCTACCCATTTCACAAATTTTTTTCATAACCTTGCCTAGATTCATGGCTCCCCATAGTAGAAAGGTATTTGTACCCTTCACAAACGCTGCATCATCAACACAAATTCTGGTGTTCCAGTGTGCTGAAACCACCCAATTCACCCAATCCAGCTATCAAACAAAGAAAACATTTCTTTCCTCCACACTTGGTGTCTTGCCACAGAAGTGGGTTCCAATGGAAACCTTAATTCTCCACCTGCATCTCCTTTGCTATAAGAAGCATGAAGTGCAAGTTTTTCCTTTACCGCAGCCTCCTTTGCATCGAGTTTGTCAGCATGACATCATTGAGCAGCTTCAGAAGTTTATCAAGACCTTTTGTTTGTTTCAAGAGTGGTTTGCACTGCATTTCAAAATTAGCAGCAGCACTGTCGAGTGCAAATTGTGCTGTTCCTCCAGGCACATTCTTGACAACACTGTATTTTAGGTTCTGAGCATCAAATTTGCCTCTACCTTTCTACTCATGCCTGAAGATCCAGCTCCCCTCTGTGTTGTCATTGTTGTGCACATCTTGCTTAGAGGAAATGATTAGAGGCACATATTCCAGTGCCCACATCGTCTCCCACAAGTACAGAGCTTCTTGAAAAGAAAACTTCCAATGAAAGTGTATCATCACCATTTGAAGAATACTGTAAGATTGTTCACTTGAAAGCTGATTCTTAGACCATTTGAACTCTTTAAGAATCAAAATGGTTGTGCTCAAGATTGTTCATGCTCAAGATGGTTGTGTTTAAGAATGTTTTGTGCTTGAGATGTTAATGCAAATGAAGAAAATGCTCACAAACAATTGCATGCATGTCTGTGCATGAGATTTGTTTCATTTCTTTGTCTTCAACTCCCCTGCTCCTGTTCATCATGCTGAATTCTACTCAAGAATGTGTGTGTGTGTGTGTGTGAGAGAGAGAGAGAGAGAGAGAGACAGAGACAGAGAGAGGCAAGAAATGCAAACAGAAAATCATGTGGTTAACGATCTCCTCCTTTGCAATACTTTCTATTCACGTTCCATACACATGTAAAAGATGGATCCTTGATGCTTTGATATAGGTATTGGGATCATATATACCATGCAAGGTTTGCTCTGCTTTCAGACTTCAAGGCTTCAATCTGCAGCACTCATAATATTGGTGACATACTTGGCATCTCTCTGAATAGACAGCAAAGGAGCCCCCGCAATACCATGTTATGTGAGTGCACACTTTGCCAGAGGTCTACATATCAATGGAACAACCTGCTAGTACTACTACATCGTTGCAAAGGAATCTGTACAAGGAGTTGTCTGTATCATGAAGGTTGGCTGGGGAATCAGATAGGCCTCAAGAGTCTGTCTAGGGCCTGAATCAAGGTGCAGCAAGGAGGTCATGCTCAAGAACCATGAGAAAGATCTTCTACCACTGCCGAATTACTCAGGGACTGCAAACACAGCAGGACATTAACCATGTCAACAAAGTTGTTGTGTGGAGCTCTCTGGGTGCGGAAATTACAACCAGTCAAAAGTGGAAATATATGTGCAGGAAAGGGAGGTACCTATAAGTGCTGCTGTACAGTCTATTGCTTGCCATAGCTAGGAATCTCGATGGAAATTCTCCAAGTGGACATACAGAATCCATCCACAAGGCAACTCACACATCTTACATGTGAAATTTCAGAGTCAAAGATGGTGAAATGCAGCAACTCCCAGTGATTCCAAGAATTATGATCATCCTTCTGACATCCTTGCAAGCTGCAATGCTTCCTCCATTTTGTTCTCTGTTTGAGACCAAGGTCCAAATCCAAATGCACATTATCTCCTCATTTCCTGACTGCATATCCAAGATTGAAGCATACAACCTATCATTGTGTTGGACTTCACCGTGTTTTGTTTTTATGAAGGAACATCAGTCATGGATTTACCTGAACACATCTGCAAGTCCCTGAAATGGTGTACATCTGTACACCTCTGAGCCAAGGACAATGATCCAGACCTACTCATGCAACAAATCCAAATATCTGATTTGACTATACTGGCTTTCTCAGATCAGATGGCAGGCCAGAACAGTGTGCAAGGAAGAGCCAAAACTCACATCTTTGTCACTTCAGGATCACTGTAGAACACAATTATCAGCCCCACCTCCACACTAGACCAATAAAACGTGCAGTTCATGAACAGGTTTCCCATGTACGACAATTGTATAATGTCCCCAAAACCCACCATCTTTTTACTCTGAAAATCATGAAGGAACTAATCAAGCATTGTTGCCTGGCAATCACTAGATGTGTTCCATCTTCATACATGAATGATTAACCAGTGGTTGCCATGTATGATTTGCTGCAAAAAACACCAATTGATCAGGACTTCAAACATCATCAGGCCCTTGTGATGAATTATTGACCAAGTGAGAGGAACCGGCTATTTATCCAAGAAACAGAAGTCTTGCTTGAATGACACCAAGAGGCTCCTATCGTAAATACTCTTCCAAATCATGCAAAGAGTGTACATATATATAGATGCAAGGAATTTGGATAAGTGCATTTCCTAAACACAAATCAGTTGGAAATGCAAATGCAAACTTCTTGCTGTCTAGCTTCGCATTGATTGAACAAAGTCCTCATCATAGTTGAACCAAGTTTGGCGATCGTTTTAATAGGCTGCCAAAACAGAGATGGTACAAAGTAAGAGAAGAACCAAAATTTTACTACAAAAGAACAACAAAGAGGTATAGATGAAACTCCAATACAACTGCAACATGTCATGTGCAATCTCCAACATTGCTCATTTGCTAGCCCATTGCGCAACAATCCTTCCCCAAGCAAGATAAGAAGCACCAAGAAGACGAATAAAAGCTCGTATCACAACAACATGAATGTATTAGTTTATTGAGACCAAAAAGCACCCGCCACCAAAGAATCTTTGATCGTATCTCATTAACTGAGTCAAGAAAATCCCTAGTTTTGAGTTTTCAAATCCATGATTTTCAAACACGAAATGCTCATAAAAATCATTTGTCATTCTAACAAACAATTTCCTAAGCTTAAATAAAACATGGACATCAATTAAAACAAAATTTGTTGAAATACGAATAGGTAGTAATCCTTTGCATACCATAACAAAGATTTAATTCCCTATTACATTTAGCTATTTCATGAATCATGCACAAAGTTTAACACTTGATCACATAGTGTTTGACCCTACAAATGTAATAAAGTGTGATTCAATGCATACCATGTTTATATATGACTAATAATTGACAAGTCTTGCTGAAATTATTAAATTTTTCCAATTTTTTTTTTTTGCCTGTCTCAATCTAAATATTCCAAGATTTTGATAGTAATCAATAAATATGATATATTAAAAAAATTCAAGTAAATAATGTTTAAAATGATAAAATGAATTGACCAATGATTTTTTTTTCTTTTTTTTTTGTGGTGAAAATTCATCATTTCACTATAAGAAAAAGTCTCAAGCAACATGGTCAAGGAAACTTGTTGAAAATTTTCAAAAAAAATCACCACCTTTTGAAGAAGTTATGAAAATACCACAATTTTTGGAGGATTTGGGCATAATTATAACTTTCTTCTTTTTGAAATCATCACATTTAACTACTAAGTTCTATTGGTTCACCAACATGTGATTATAAGATTCTTAGATTTTTTATTTCTCTAATTGACTTGTAGCCAAATTTGACGAAAGACCAAGTATGAATGTATTCTTGGGATAATCCATATTGTCAAAAAATATTTTAAAAATATTTGGGATAATTTGGTCTTTGGTTTTTCTGTTTTTTGTCTACCTTATCGAACATTCACAATGCAAAGTGCTTGTGCAATTATGCCATCATAAAGGTAATTTCAATTTTTAAAAGTTTTTTATTACATTTTTAACAATGCCCCCTTACCAACATTCATCGCCTCCAACATATAAGTTTTGATTATTCCCTCTCTCCGCCCATTCTAATAAAAAAGTGGACAACGTACAATAAGAAAATATTTTAATCATGCCACTTGGAACAATGATTATGATTGCCCAATCAAAAACATCCATTTCCTTTTTAATGTAGTTCTTTTAATTCACATAACCCAAGGTCTAAATAATGTCATAAGTCAACATGAAGATTCTACTAATCAATATTCCTAAGTGGCAAAGGTTCTAATGTTTATACTAGCACATGTGGATAAAGAAGCTTGGATGCCTCTAAATCTAAAAATGTTAGTTCTTCATTAAATAAATTAAGTTTGTATTTTTCATTTCAGATGGGCCTAAAGCTTTTGAGTCTAAATACTCCTGCCAACTTGCTAAAGCCCTACATATAAAATCAAAACAAAAAAATTTAAGTTTTTCTTTCACATCCATCATAATAATACATATAATGGATAAACCAAAATGAAACTTTTGTGCATTCAATAAAGAGAAAGCACAAATTGATAAATGTATGCACATGTAAAAAATATTGTGTTCATTGTCTCACAAAAAATAAATAAATTACTAAAATAGTATTGCACCTCCCATTGTCATTGAACATTATGATTTGCAAAAAAATGAAAATGTCGTATCTCCCATTGTCATTGAACATTATGTATCTTCTTGTTGACTTAAAACTTCATCTATTATGCAAAAAATTGTAGTAACATAAAGATTAGAGAGAAATGGAAATGGATCAGAACTTGTTGATCAAGTTTGTTACCAAGTATGCAATCCACTATTAAACATACATAACTTGTGTTTTTTGTTTGGCACTATACATTAATGTCAAAGAAAAGAATAATTTTATTGATCTTTAGCACGCATTAAACTCACCGCCATTGTCACTCCAAATGGACTTGATTTTTTTCCATGAGCTAGTCTCCATTGTAGCTTGGAATTCCTTGAATGAGGCCAAAGCTTCTAATCTTTGTTTTAGAAAGTGGGTCCACACCATCTTAGTGTTGTTATTTGTGAAAGTCATGAAGAGCCAAGTTCATCCCATTGAGGTCATTTTCATTGGGCCACACAAGTATGTGTGCAGTAATTCCAAAAGAGTTTTGAGCATTTTCTTTGGGTCTCCCTTTTGGAAGGAATCCTTGCATTGCTTGTCATTAACAAAACCTATGCAAAAATCAAGTTGTTGATCAATCCTAATATCCATGCAAATGAATAGATTCTTTTGTACAAGGAGTTTAAAATTGTGTTCTCTTAGATGGCCGAATCTTTCATGCCAAACTTTCAAGTTTTATTTTTTTTAAACTACTTGAACATTATCATGAATCGATACATGCAAACATAACAATCTATAAAGCTTATTTTCCTTTACTACTTCTACAAAAATTTCTCCAACATTATTTTTGATGTTGCATTTTTCTTACTAACTGAAAAGAGGTTCTTAAGAAGACCAAGAACATGGAAAACTTCATGCAAAACACCTTTAACTTCACATTCTCCCACTCTTATGGTTAAACAAACACATCCCTTTCCCATGGCCTCTTAAACAAAATTGTCAACCTCGTAGATAGATCTTCTAGGAATGTGCTTGTAATCAAAGAAAATGTTTTTTTGAAACATGAGGTGTTGTGATCGAGTCAATGTACCATGTTTCATTCACCAAAACATTTGTTGTGGCCAAACATGCTTGCTTCGCAATAGAAATTGTTTCTTTACCTTGCTCTTTCAGTTGTAAGTCTAATGTTTTTTTCTTGCAATCTCATGCCCGATGTCTGGGTTTTTTGCAATAATTTCACATATCTTTCTTCTTATCTTGCTCTTGATGGCCAACTAATGATCGACTATTGAGTTGTTAGACATAGCTTTGGATGTGCATACAACCAAAGCTTACCTTCGTTCATTTGATCCTTCGGCATCCTTCCTTTCCAACTCTCATGGAAATTTTTTGTTGTTACAAACTCAATCATAAGATTAGCATATGTCCATGATTTTAATGCTACTATCCGATTGGTTTAAAACTTTGGTAAGTTACATAATAAGACCATTACAACATCACTATTTTCAAGCTTCTCCCCAATAACTTCAAGTTGATGAGACATAATTTTTTTTTTGTTAATATGGTACAACATGTTGTCCATAGGATTCACTTTATATGCAAAGAATTAACGTTTAAAGAAAAGTTTGTTTGCTAAACCTTTAGTTTCATAGACCTTTAATAAACAATCCCATGTCTCTTTTGATGTTTTTGCTCCTATGACATTCTAGAACAATGAATCATGCAACCCCATGACCATGAAGGTCCTAGCCTTTTTATCTATCTTCTCCCACTTTGTAAAGTTATTTGTTGGTTTGACTTCCATTTTTGACACGAGCTCTAGAGCTCTTTGTCTTTTAATACCATTTGCATTTTGAATTTCTAAAGATGGAAGTTCTCCTACAAACTTGTTAATCATAGATGCGAATCCCTATGGGCCCATAATTTGTTGACTTACAAAAGACTCCATCTAGCATGCAAAAAATTATAGTACAACAAAAATTAGAATGAAATGGAAATGGATTATGGATTGTTGATCAAGTTTGCTACCGAATATGCAATTCACTACTAAACTCACACTTGTGTTTTGTTTTGCATTGTACACTAATGTCAAAGAAAAGGATAATTTTATTGATTTTTAACACGTTATATACATGTCAATCAATTAATACACCCAAAAAAATAAGGACAAGTCATGTAATGAAATGTCAAGGACATTTGTGAATATCACAAGGCCTTAAAAAAAAAAATCTAACACCACATAAATCAACTAGTTGTAAATAAACTTAATAGCTCATTACAATCTTAACACTCCTATTGTTATTGACAATGGTAATTTGTAGAAAAAAATGAAAATATTGAATCTTTCATTATCATTGACAATTCTGATTTTCAAAACAACAAATTTATTGTTATGTAAGATCACAACAAAAGCATGTGCAAGATGACATTGGGATGGAACTCACCTAAACATCAAGAATTGCAAAATGACCATAATCCCACCATCATTGTCACTTGCAAAAAATGTGGATGAAAGGTAGCAACATGGAAGGAACTCACTGTAGACCATGTTATGTAAGATCACAACGAAAGAAAGCTACCAAACAACCAAAAGAAAGGGAAGTGCAAAATGACAAGGGGGATGAAAATATCATTTGAAATGGGTCATTGTTGAAGCTCGTAACAACACCAAGAGTTCCAAGATGACCATCATGTTACCACTTACTCTTGTTACAAACCTAAGAGAGGGGGAACAACTTCATGGCAATAACTTGTAACAACCTATTTGCAAGACTATAATGAAAGGGATTTACAAGGCATCATTCCTACCTACCTAACTTCTTCTTGTGTGCCTACCTATTTACCTCCCTTTTCTTTGGAACTTGTCAAGAGTTATATTATGTTTTAAGCAATTATGTCCTAATTACAATAAACTAGGGTAAGTTAACTTTGAATTGTTCCTAGTGTGAATGCAATTTTATTATTTAGACTTTTGGATGAGACAAAAAATCTTGAGCAAGGTGAGTTCGCTTGTTTCTAGCCTGTAAACTGAGAAACTCTTTTGATAAAGATGCTCTTCGATCATATCATCTAACTCAATTCAATTTTTTGAATTCAAAATACTATTCACTTGCAATAGACATAAATCCAAGTACAAACACTCTTGCAAAAACAAACATAAACTTGGATAATACTTCAAAAACATAGAAAACAAACACAAGAAAAGTTTTACAAACAAACAACTCTAAATAGGAAGGTGGTTTCAATTCAAAGTGTCATTTAGAATGCTTTTTATCATTTATTTTATACGTGTATGGACAATGATAGTTGTAAGTGCCAACACAATAGTGCACAACAAACCATCTCCATAGCCATCATCTTGAATTCTGTGAAGAGAAAACAAAGAAAAAAATACAATATGCATATGCAAAAGGTATATTTTCTCCATTCATTTGCCCACAAAAAATTTATGTTTCTAATAAAATAAGGGTATTACGCCTCCATTATCATTGAAGATTATGATTCTTAAAATTGAAGGTCTTGCACTATAATTTACACTTACATGGCCTTACATGATGCCCAAAGAAAATCTACACATGATCATGCAAGTGTATTTCAGAATATAAACACTACAATTGTGTAAGTTTCAATGTAGTTGACCACAATGCAGAGTATATTAAGTGTAAAAATGTAATTGATATACATGTACATGGTTACACACAATAGATTACATGACCATTTACTTAAACAAACACAACACTGGTTAGAACTCATTTTGATTGTGTTGAAGGGAATAGTTGGCACATGCTAGATGGAAAATATTTGCGAGCATTTACAATGCCATTTTTTGGTTTTCAATCATTTAAAAAGCAATTGAGCTCGTTTCTGGAATCACATGTTGGAGCATTTGTGCAATCTCCCTTGCCAATTTCAAAGGTAGTGAAAATCCCATTCAGGCAATCAGCATCCCAACTATCACATCACAAGCATCGAGCTTAGGAACTTCATGATATTTCACAAGAATGCAAAGCTGTGACCCATGTGCTGTGAGAGGCTGGCATAAGATACACTGTAGATCTGCAAGGAATTACAACCCCAGCCAGAAGTAGACACTGGAATCAGTGTGTATGGAATATAGTATTCAATTTCACTCTGATCAATATATTTAAAGAACTTTACCTTGTAGCAAACCACAAAGGTCTTGGATTGTGCAAAGTGAAGAAAGATGCAGTTGGTCACTCACTGTGTCAACAAACTAAGACTTACTGTGCCATCATGACACTTAAACACATTTGCGGGTTCTGGACATACAAATGTTACTCCATTCAGTAGTCAGACAATGGCACCAATTTCAGTTGTTCTCACCTAATTTGCCCCTGCTGAAATGTCAGAGGTTAAAGTCAATGCCAGAGAGAAAAACCCAAATGCAGCATCAAACATATTCCAGCAATCCTCATATCCACCAGGTTCCACTTAACCATGTACAATCAAACCAAGAATTAAACTTACATAATGCAATTAGTATGTCTCAAACATGATTCACCTCTGGATAATTCAAAGAGGAGCAAAAAGACCCACAAAAATAGATTACAGATGCACAGACAATCATGGAATGACATGGACTTTAGAGTCAGTCAGTCCCTCTATGAAGTCCATCAATGCAATCACTTGCATAAAACCATCTTCATATGTGCACTATACACTCAAAAAACAAAAAGTGCAGTCAGAACCACAAAGCTGGAAAAAATCACCCTGTTATCTGAGTGCTTGCATGTCAAGTTCAACCATACAACTACATTAAGGAAATCCTTGTGGATTGCCCATCAACTTCACCACCCATCTATGAGAGCTCAGGTCCCTACCCATTTCACAAAAGTTTTGCATAACCTTCTCTAGATTCATTGCTCCCCATAGTAGGAAGGTCTTTGTACCCTTCACAAATTCTGCATCAACACAAATTCATTCTGATATTCCAGTGTGAACAGAAAGCACCCAATTCACCCAAGGAAGTTATCAAACATGGCAACCATTTTCTTCCCCACATTCAGTGTCTTGCCACAGCGTTCTTCATGTTCAAATTGGGTTCCACTGGAAACCTGAATGCGCCCACCCATATCCCATGTGCTACAAGAAGCATGCAGGGCAAGTTTTTCCTTCACTGCCATCTTCTTTACTTATTGTATGTGATGATAACTTGATCACAAAGGAAATCATGAATGACAAGCTACTGAATCCACTCAAACAAATAATTCAGGTGCTTACACAAATGGGTCATCTAAAATGACAATCTAGAGCAATGGAACTCATATTTTATTCCTGAAAATCTGGACTAATTTCAGGATGATCCTGCAGAGATGCAGGATCATCACCATCTGCTTCTTTGCTCCATTTGCTCAATATTCTGCAGTGAATCAATTCTCCTACTGTTGTGATTGCACCTGTTTTCTTACCTTGATTAAGTACTTTTTGTGGAGCTTCAAAGCTGACTTGCAAGCCTCCTTGGCATCAACTTTGCCAGTGACATCATTCAGCAGCTTCAGAACCTCATCAAGACCTTGGGTTTGTTTCAAGAGTGGCTTGCGCTGCATTTCAAAAATAGCAGCAGCACAGTAGAGTGCAAGTGGTGCTGTTCCTCCAGGCACATTGACAGCACCATATTTTAGGTTTTGAGCATCAAACTTGCCTCTACCTTTGTACTTGCGCCTGAAGATCCAGCTGCGCATCATGTTGTTATTGTTGTGCACATCTTGCTTAGAGGAAATGTGTAGAGGCACATACTCCAATGCCCACATCATCTCCCACAAGTAGAGAGTATCTTGAAAAGAAAACTCGCGCCGGAAGTGCACCATCACCATTCGAAAGGCAAAGATATAATTGCCACCACCTATAGAATCCAAATGCTCATGAAGCTTGGGATCCAGCACTTTCATCAAAATTGCCAGAGTTTCCAATTGTTTCTGCACTCCAACAGATTGATCTGTACACTTGAAGCTCTCCCGCACTCGATGCATGATGCGCTCAAAGCACCAAAACGCATCAGCTTCATCCGCAAAAATGAGAGCTACAGGAGAACAGAAGTCGCTCATTCCTTGACAATACCCAATATCAGGATCCAACCAACAATACACCGCTAGAATGTCCCAGAGCTTCCCCAGATTCTCTTGCCTCTCATAGAACTGCAACATTCGATCTGTCCTCACCACATCCAAACCAATCTGGTGGAGATTAAGTCTCCACTGTGTTTTCTTGTTCTCTTGTAGCTCTTCAGCTTGGGTTCTTGCTCTTGGGTTTCTTCCTTTTGGAACAACAGCAACAGCAGCAGCAGCCTCACTAACCCTAACCCTTCCTTTCTCTTCTTCCAAGGACTTACCGTTTGCTTGGCAGATTCCATTCCCATTGTTGTCTTCTTCTTCTTTGCGGCCTGAAGAAGTTTGTTGTTGTTCTTCTTCTTCAAGAAGACGATGCTCATTGTTGCTGTTGTCATATTCTTCTTCTTCATGGATCCGAGCTGCAGTTACCACTTGGCCACTACCCACAGCGTCATCCATGGCGCGGCATTCAGCTTTGAGCTTAGCGTAATCAGCTCTGCGAGCTGATCGAAGAGCTTCACGTTCCTCAGCACTACTGTTGGGAGCAAAACAACCCAACAGAAACTCCCAAACTTCTCCTCGGATAGATGGGTCGATCCCTCCTCTGCGCACGCGCTTCAGCACCTTGTCCATCCTGATGAGATGACCTTCCGCATCGAATGCCGCTCGCCATGCTCTAGGGCTCAAGGTCTTTCCAGCTTTGGGATGGAAGCGAGCAGGAGCTGTATCCACAAGGCAGTCAGGGCGCACACGGTAAGGATCATCATCCGAGCTCATTGCTGCTGCTGCTCCTCCTCCTTGAGCTGCTGTGGAGGAAGCACCCATGGATAGATGGTGATGCGAAGAAGCAAAATCTGAAACTCTCTCTCTCACTTCACAACACAATAAACCGTTTCCTCTCTCTGGCACTCAGCTTCTTCTCCTCCTCTTCCTCCTGCTGTTTTTTTTCTGTGTGTCTCTTTGCTCTCACAGTTTGCAAAGAGCGCAAAGAGACGACAACCCACAAGCATCATCGATCAGATAGACACTCGATCTCTCTCTCACACCCATCTGAAGAAATGGGTCTTTGCTCTAAAACCCATCTTCTGTATCGACCCCAATACTCTTCTCTGAAGTTTGCAGCAAAGAGACTGTTTCCTCGGCTGCTCCTCTTCTCGTTCTCCTCCTCCTCCTTCTTGCTTCTTTCTCATTGCTGTTTGCGAGGCTACAAAAGGACGAAGACGACGACTACAGATCAGACGAGCGATCAGACATCAGGCATCAATGCTTGAAGATCGCAATCGCTCCCGGTTAAAAAAGGAATATTGCTCGGTTTCTGTCTGCACGAGGATCCAAAAACACTTCTAGGTCTTGCTTGCTTCTTCGAATATACGTAAGCGCGGTTTTCAGCGGGCAATCAACGTCCTGCTGTTTCCTTTCTTCACTGTAGCAAACTGATTCCAGAATCTCTTCCAGGTATGTACCATCGTCCATCCCCCTTCCCTTCCCGTTTGCAACACATCGATGCGCCGCGCTTTCCAGTTTGCTGCTTTCCTTCCTTCTCTAGGTGGTGATCCTCAACACATTCCCACATCTCTTCCTGAAACCCTCCAATTTCTGCATCTGATTGAAACTGATCAGACTGATGATTGGAGAATGTTTTTTTATCTGATTCTTCACAGTTCGCTTTGGAGAAATTTTTCCTGAGTCTTCACAGTCTGCTTTGTAGAATGCGTTTCCCTGATTCTTCCCTGTTTGCTTTGGAGAATGTTTTCCTGGTTCTTCCCTTTTTGCTCTGAAGAATGTTTTCCTGATTCTTCCCCGTTTGCTTTCTTTTCTTGGGTGATCAATAACGGATTCCCAATCTGTTACTGCGACCCCCTCCCTCCAATTTCTGCTTGCATTTATTTGATTGAAACTGATGTGACTGATGATTGGAGAATGTTTTCCTGATTCTTCCTTCGTTGGGTGGTCATTAATTGATCTGAATATCATGCCAAAAACCCCAATTTCTGCATTTGATGAATCTGATCTGGAGTTTTAGCCAGCTGAATTTTTTTTGTGATTCTTCCCTGTTTTGCTTTCATTTGGTGGGTGATCATCAATGGATCCCAATCTCTTACTGACCTCCCCCCCTCCCCCCACAATGTCTGCATTTGATCGAAACTGATTAGACTGATGATTGGAGAATGTTTTCCTGATTCTTCCCCTGGGTTTGCTTTCCTTTCTTGGGCAATCCCAACCTCTTACCATATCTGTCCATTTCTGCATTTGATTGAAACTAATTGGACTGATGATTAGAGTTTTTGCTAGCTGATTGTTTTCCCAATTCTTCCCTGTTTGGTTTCCTTCTTCAGGTGATCATCAATGGATCCCAAATCTCTTACCAAAAACCATTTGATGAATCTAGTAACTTGGAGTTTTTGTCTGCTGAATGTTTTCCTGATTCTTTCCTGTTTTTCTTTCCTTCTTTGGCTCATCATATTATTGGATCCCATCTCTTACTTAAAACCCAAATTTCTGCATGTGATGAATCTGATATGGAATTTTAGCCAGCTGAATGTTTTCCTGATTGTTCCCTGTTTGCTTTCCTTCTCTGGCTGATCATCAATGGATCCCAATCTCTTACCGAAAACCCCAATTTCTATATTGATGAATCTGATATGGAGTTTTAGAGGGGTGAGTGTTTTCCTGATTGTTCCCTGTTTGCTTTCCTTCTCTGGCTGATCATCAGTGGATCCCAATCTCTTACAGAAAACCCTGATTTCTGAATTTGATGAACCTGATATGGAGTTTAGCCAGCTGAATGTTTTCCTGATTCTTCCCTGTTTTGCGTTCCTTCTTTGGCTGATCATTCAATCCAGATCCCAATCTCTTACCGAAAACCCCAATTTCTGCATTTGGTGAATCTGATATGGAGTTTTAGTCTGCTGAATCATTTTCCTGATTCTTCACTGTTTTGCTTTCCTTCTTTGGGTGATTTGCATCGATGGATCCCAATATCTTACCAAAAATCTTTGTGCAGGTGCTTATCATGGATGATGATGATAGTTTGGAAAGCACCCAAATTTTCTAGAACTTGCTGTCTTTTCCACACAAAAAATTTAATATTGGATCATGGCAAGGAAGCTTGTGTCAAAAGAGTCATAGACATTCAGACACAATCGTAATAGATAGTAAATTCAACAACCAAAAGAGTTAGTCTTTGGTTTATATGATTAGCATTAGGTTCTAGATTATTCTTATTTATTTTCGTTCTTTTCTTCTTCATTTTATTACTTATGCGGGATACTAGGGAGGTCCATTCAACCGAATGTATTCCTAGTTAGAGTGCTCATCTTTCATGGTATGGGAGCTTTAAGAGTTTGGTTTGAAATATCAGATTAGCCTAAAAGAGACCACTAGAAGATAGGTTTTGAGAGATCTTTCAAAAGAGAGGGTTGTATTGGGAGATTGTAAAAAGAAAGGTTTGAAAGTGGATCCATTAGAAAGAGAGATTTGAAAGGAGGCCTTTAGAGCTTGAAGCTTGAAAGATATTCAAAATGATTTCCATGAAGGAGCAGTAGTTGCGCAATTAGGAAGGACTTGGGAACTTGAAGGAGACCCATTCAAGACAATTGTCGAAAACATGGGCAAACCAGAGAGGAGGGAAGATCAAGGATATGAATGAAGCGCAACAATGATATGCAATGGAAACATATCCATCCGTCATGAGAATCTTGATGCTCTAATTGGTTTTCAAGTTGCGAGTTACAAGTGACAACCCATAACCTTCAACCTCCATTTCAATAGTAACTTGCACGAGGTACCACCCTAATGTCCTTCCAAAAATGAATGTCCTTTCAAAACTCAAGGAATCTCAATCCAAAGAGAATTGTGAATGGTCAAATACTTGGAGTAGTAGGTCATTTCTAAAAGGGAAAACAATGTTCTTGCAAAATTCAGATTTGGTGAATAAAGAATATTACCAATATAATGTATATTCTTGGCATTAAAATGAAATCGTTTTCAATCATGGCTCTTACAAATGTAAGATCCTTTGTAGAATTCCAGCCCCACAGTAAATTTAATGCCAAGAGAACAAAGAAAGGCAGCAAAAAACCATAGTACTTAAAAGGAATGGAATAACAAGAAGTGATACAAACTTGAACCATGATCTCTAATAGTTTTGAAGTGAATTTTATCACTAGAATTCTAACCTCCTTTGAAGATTGGCTCATCCAATAACATCTCCTCCTATGACATAGAATATGAGGGCACCTTCACTTCAAGTCTCTTCACCTATTTTCACATAAATAGAATGCACTAGACACACTTAAACTATTAAAGCTAAATGTATTGTGTTAAACTTGCCAGGTCAAAGGGGAAAGAGGTAAATTTTTTTTTCCCTAATTTCATACCAAAATTAATTCTATAAGGCTAGAATCAAAGGGAGTTGAATTGGACATTTACCCCACAATCTAATGGTTTGGCAAGAAGAAAAAAAAACTCCTTACATGAAGTTGCTAGGTTTCGAATCTCTAAAACCTAATTAAGCACTTATGAACATTATTAGTTCACAAAAATGGTTGTTATTTAGATTGATGTGAAATTCCAAAAGGAGGAATACATTAGAGTCAAATCTCAGTTCATTTTTAAAAGTCTTGGTACTATTGTCCACATAACATACCAAAAGAGAAGAAAATATGAATTTAAGGATAAGCCCATAACAAGAGTTTTAATTGGTTTTCATGATCACATTCAAGCTTATAGTTGTTACATTCTCAAACACGAAAATGGTCATATCCAAGTACATGAAAGTATATGGTTTCTAGTGTGTAACCAAATATATAGATGGAAGATTAAATATTCATATTAAATATTTGGCTTATAGTCAGATTTGGCTAAATCTTTATGAAGATGATTGTTAGTTTTTTTTACATCTTTCTATGGATGGTCATCACTATAGCTCCAAAAGAAAATTTCTCAAAAAAAAAAAAACATTGGTTAATGGGGATACTTAGGAGTTATTTATAGAGTTACCAAGGAATACTCATGGTTGGGACTCATAATGCAAGAAGAAATTACATAGGACTTACACGCGGGGTTACGTAAGGGCCTATCTAAGAAGCTACTTAGGACTGATTTGAAGCTCCTATGTAGACTCTTAAGTAGCTTTGAGGCATCCTCAAACTTAAGTAGGTCCTTATGTAACACTTATGTAACACACTAAATATTCTCTATGTAAGCTTTATATAGCCACTATCTGATATAGCTCCTAGCTAGGTCCTAAGAGTGTCTTAGGTAGCCCTTAATCAATGTGATGATAACATTAGGTAGATTATAGTGTGATAAGAATGGAAACTATGATGACCCACTTAGGAATGTGAAATTTTTCATTTTGAAGAATGGTCTTGACTTTTGATGGACTTTATATGGATACCTCCAAAGGAAAGATAAGTGAGTAGAGTTGACCCAAAGTGAGGATTACTTTATGAATAACTTCAATACATGAAAATCGTTGGGCACTTTTGTGTAAACTTAGTTCGCTCCAATACATTAAGAACTAAACATAAACGAGTGCACCATTACCTCCAAGACACAAAATATATATTGTATGATATGTTCATAGGTTCAAATTTGGGTAATGTAGAGACCTAAAGTTCAAGGGTAGACTGCGAGAGGTTCAATTTAAGTTAATAGAACATAAATACACATGTAGCGAAGTGGGCTACCATCAAAACATCACTTACCCTTGTAGGAAACCAAATCTAGAAACTATGTTCATGGGCAAGTTACAAGCGGAGACTTCAGATTTGAAATTTAAAGACAAAATGGCAAGGCATTTTTGCAAATAATTTGTTGGTGGAATTAGTGTGGTCATAACTCACAACCTTGTGATGCCTCCTCGCACAAAGTGCTACACCATCGCCTTCTTGATGAATAGTAGCAATAGCTTCGATAACTCCCCACTCGCTTCATCAGCTTCCTACACAGTGGATTCAGATAATTGTATAATAATCCAACCAAAATTTCAAGCAAACCCGTCATACAAACATCTGTGTCCTAAGTTCCTATCATAATTCCAGAATCAACAAGGAGACTCAGTCATGACATTAGCTAGCTCTCAAGAGATGCAGTGAGTGAGAAAGTCAATAGTATCCTCATTCAAGTTCCAACAATCTTGCGAGGATATGATTAATTCCATTTTAGCTTGTCCATGTACAAGCAATCACCGAAGCCCAAGGTGTAAGAGGCCTACATACAGGGGAGTAATCAGGACTTCCTACATGCTAACCACATCCGGAAGATTGATGTCATTAGTGAATGGATTCCAGAGGAAAATCTCCAACCTGGCAGGCCTTGCATCCATCGTGGAAGAGACTGGGACATGAAGCATGAGTGAGTGAAAAGTGCTGGGAATTGTATTGTAGGTTTTGAGAACAGCTTCGATATTAGATTTGTGAATGCCAACAACTCCCGACATCAGCTTGTGTTGAGGTCTCTCCACAACTCACCCATGGATTTTGAGAAGGTAAGATGGCTCCAAGGTCTTGAAGCCAAAGCATTCATAGTCAAAGCTCCTAACACAGATCATTTCACTATCCAGCTGTGGTGCATCATCCTGTGCAAGAAGATGCCATAATGTGTTAGACCTCATCTTTCAAACATTGATGACACCTTGAAACTAATTGGCTGCCAAACCCACATAAACTTGGAATTCTGATTAACCCTGTATGTCGGGTAAGCTTTATACAAATTTTCTTCGGAAACAACACCCATAGAACTCATGAAAATGACATCCAGACTTGTCAATCACATCCTTAAAATTTAACCTGGAATTATAGAATGAACATCGACCAAACCTTTGGTACATAGATGTGTGAATACACTTTCATTTTTGATAATTGTATGCAACAATTGAAGTTGATGATTTATTTTCAGCTCATCTCTTTTTCAAATGGTGAACAACATGAACTCCATACATTCATGATCATGCCATACACGTCATTGGCAATCAATGCTGCTTTGAGAATTGATTTGCCATTCACATGGAAGTACATATCCTTGGCTGTGAAGCAACAGGGAAGCATGACTTAGTAAAAGTCAACCCACCTCAGTAAAAATGCTAAAACACTCTAGCTAGCATACAGAACAAGAATACATCACATGATGGAAACAATAGTCAAGATTTTTTCGTTAGGAGCAGGTAAACACTTGGACAGAAGGCATGCACATTTTGAGAAAGACTTCTTGGTATTGGAAATGGAGACAAGCATTCAGATCTTTGTACATCTCCTCAACATGGAAAGCATTCACCATTTGAGTTCCTTAACATCTTCCTTGTGCTTGGAGTGTTCCACACAAGTTGAAGATTGCACGTGCATAAAATGAGAGCAAGACCAAAATAAAAATATAGTTGAAAGTTTGTTCCTCTATGTTATTCTCAAAGCTCTTGCAAGGTAATGATTGATCAGTTGACAGCTAGTCTCAATGAACATTTTTGCAGATTGAAAGAGTTAAGGAAAAAGCGTCACTAGGGGCGGCATGAAATTATATTTGGTCAATTGGATCTGCACTAGCTTCAATAAATTTCTCAAATCTAGCTACTATATTCTCTTGTAAGAAAAGTCTCCTTGACCTTGAGAAGCACCTAAAGAAATACAACCCATCTCCAAAAGAGTGGGATTTGTTGCCAGAAACATTTTGAAAATATTTATTCAAATCATTTGCATCCAAGCTACATGCTCCCTGATTTAATTCTAACCTCCATGCCTCAAAAATTCTCTCTTCCATAGGAATCCTTCCAACCTCCCACAAGCATCTCTAGAGATAGGCTCTTGTGATTTGCTTCCTTGATTATTCCAACCATCTCCACAAAGTGTCCATAAAAAATTCACTCCTCCCTAGAATCATTCCAACCTCCCACTAGTATCTCTAGAGATAGGCTCCTGTTATTTGCTTTTTTAGTTATTCCAACCATCTCCACAAAACATTCATCAGACATGTCATCTTCTCCATGTTGTTTTCTATGCACAACCCACCGATCATAAGTTTCCTTCACCTGAGAACTTTGGTGCAAATGTCTGTTTTGAAATTCCACCAAATATTTATCAACAAGATCCTCCCAATCCAACAAAAACCCTGCTAGTAATGGGAAAATCCATGCAATAAAATCCAATTTCAGTCGAAACACTGTTTGTTCTTCCATTATGTTCTCCACCTGTTGCAATGCCTTCTTGGCCACTTTCCAAGCTTCTTTCGTGGCTTTTTGAGCAAATTCTCCCATCCGATTATTCCTCCATTCTTGGTAGCCTTCTGGGCTCTGCGCTTGCCAAGCAGTTAAAGCACTCTGTACATCACCACCGGATGGTTTCTGCTGAGGCTTGTCCAAGTTCCCATTGAAGTTGACATGTTTTATGACTGCTTTCCAAACTTCTAAAGCTTCTGGACTTTGTGCAACTGAACATTCCAAGGCAATGTCTTGCTTTACAGCTGCATCAAAGGCTATGATAAACTCATGGATTCGTGAGTGTATAGTCACGTCCATGTTCTCAAGCTTCATCCAGAAGTCGTTTAACTCCTCCCACAAGGCCTCAATAGTGATGTCTCTTTTGGGATCAGCCTCCCAGAGTACAACCACCTTCCCAGATGCACACTTCTCCCGGAATGCGATTTGCTCCTCCAAGGAGGTGATGACTGTTTTGGCACCCACCTCGTCCCAAATTATAGCCAGCTTCCCGAGTGCATGTTTCTTCAGGACTTCGATTAGATTTCTCATCATTGAGATGATGTGTCCTGGAGCAAAACGAATTTCCTTGTGCTCAGTGATGACTCTTTGAGCAACTTCATTTCCATACATTGAGACTACCTTGTACCACAATCTCATGAAAGAATGTGGGTTCAGCACAGGCATCTCCTCTGAAATAATGTGAAGTCCATGGTACGTTATATGTCCTGTCCTTGGTCCCTGCATCTCTAGCACCCCAGTGGATGACGATTCCGCACGTTGATGTTCAATGTCTGGACAAATTTCTGCAGAGGTGGCTGGTGACCCTGTAGATGATGATCCAATGATTTGATCTGCAGAGTCTGGATCAGATTCCATGGAGGGCTTTTCAATTTTTTCCGAACACCTATAAAGATGAGGATTTTGAACTGAAGGCAGGTGTGATTTGAATTCATCCTCCAAGGATTTTACAATTGCAATCCATCCAGGACGTTTCTGTGGCTCTGTTTGCCAACACAAAGCCAACAAGTCTCTCATCCTAGAGGTCACATGAGCAGGAAGCTTTGGTCTTTCCCCTTCAAGAACCCTATCATAGATGGAACGAGATTCGTCTTGAAACGGAAGAAGTCTCGTTAGTAGCTCGTAACATAACATCCCGAAACTATATACATCTCCCTCACGGGACCATACAGGCTTGTTTCTATCTTTCAACGCTTTCAGCACTTCAGGTGGTCTCCAAAACCCTGTGCCGTCAATAAGATCTGAACTCTCATAGTCCCCAATCTTGACGTAGAAATACAATGACTCCAAGGGTTCCTTCAATCCAATCACTTCTCCAAGACATGAGTTCAAAGACAAAGGCGTAACCAGGACATTGGAAGCCTTTAAGTCTCTGTGAATCAATCCACAACTGTGTAGGTCCTCCATCCCTCGTGCAATGTCGATCATCATCTTGATGGTGTCACTATATTCAAACGGCATCTGGGGATCCTTCACATAGTGCATCTGCCCATCTTCCACATAGCCCACATACTGCACATGATTGATGAGATTTCGCAAATCGCCACCCATACGTTCCATCAATATCCACCCATTGCCCATTTTGTCCTCTCCGACGGCCATCACTCTGCAAATTGCAGAAGAGTTCTTTCTCACAATTCCCATCACCTTGTCCATTCGCCTTCGCAATTGCGACAAATCAACTTGTCCACCCTTTAGCCTTTTGACAACCCCAGGGGTAGAAAACCTTTCGCAAGCAGCCAAGAAAACATGTGCTTGACCGCCTTCAGCAATCTCCTTCAGTAAACTAAGATCATCTGGAACTAGTAGTCGCACTTGCGGAAAACTCTCCTCCTCCAGCACAAGTTGATCTTGGAGATCCTCTGCAAACTTTGCAGGCTCAGTCCAATGTTCCCTGGGTGCAGACCCATAATATGTAAGTTGCCTTGGAGTAGTGACATGACTCTCCAACTCGTCCTCTAGCTCCAAGATGCTTGGATTACGAGTGCCTGCCATCACCTCTTAATCTTTGCACCCTCGACCGACCGAGTTTAGGAATATAGATAGATGTGTGCACCTGTGTACAAAACAGTTAAAGAGGAGGAGAGAGAGAGAGAGAGAGAGAGAGAGAGAGAGACGTCTTTCAAATTTCTTTCCACTCTACGACGCCTTTCGAATCTTGCTAAAGCAGATGCTCATGAGGGGAAACACGAAATCCAAGCTAGGAGAGATGGCGATGGTGGTCCTTTAGTAGAGTTGCTTGACCCTTGATGGTGGAGACACATGAAGAGATAGATAAATTGAACCAAATAGCAACAATAATCGTGGCTGAAACCCTTTAGAAAGAAGGAGAATCACAAGAGTATGGAGATGAAAACCAAGCGACAATAATGAGAACAAAGTAAATCTCGGGTAGCAAGACAAGAGAGAGGACTAATCCGACAACACAACGTACCGACTTCGTAGAGTGCGAGAAACAACCTACTTAGTAATGGAGAGTGCGAGAGAAACGAAACTGTCTATGAATTGTGAAGAGCGTGAGACAAAAAAAAAAAAAGGAAACGCGTGAAGAGGTTGGGTGAAAGCCCTGGACGAAACCGGGAGAAGGGTCGTGCGCTTTTGTGTGGGTCCCTAATCCTTCCTCCAAGAAATTGCATTCTTCTGGGTTTGAAGCTTAGCGGAATTGTGGTAGTCTCTTCTTCTTCTTCTTCTTCTTCTTCTGTTGCCCAAAGGTCAACAAATGTGAACAGTGAGGCCAAGCAGAATATGCGCTAGAGAAAGAACAAATGACGGCAAGCTCAATGATTCTGGCAAGATGCCGAGTTGCTTGAACACATCCAGCTGAAGATCAAATTTGAACTCTGCCTAAAATTGAAATGAATAATGCTTGGGTTCTTTGAGAAATTGCAGGAATTTCCATTTGAAGTCGCATTGCTCGACAACTCAATTGCAAAGATGAGGGAAGGGAGCTCGGGAGACGGAGCGATGGAAGCAGCTTCAATGCAGGCGACCTGCCGCTCTCTGCCCACAATGCCTTGGGTCCCAAATTCGAAGTTGCTTTGGGGACTTCAAGGTTGCAGTAAGCTGTTTTGTCTTCATCTCTCTCTTCTGCTACCCGCTGACACTTTGGGGTGTCACGCGGAAGATCAAAGCAGACACACAAATTTTGTTTGTCTGGTTTTATAAGGGTTAAACCTTTCTACTGTCTCTTTTGCCCCCATTTTTGTCTCCCTCCGTCTTCATCAACAACCCAAAATCTGTGAGTCTGAACTGATTTCTTGGAAATAATTTTCTTCTCTTCTTCAAAGGAATGTTTTTTGGCCATTGAGTTATGAAAGAGTAGAAGCTATTGCAACATTGCAGAGGTTGTCCATGATTGCTATGTGGATTTGGCCATAGGTTTATGAAAAATTGAAGCTCTTGCAGCGTTGCAGACATTGTAATTGTTTGTATTTGGTGAGCTGTTTGTGTCTTTTTCATTGAATGTCGCCTTCCCTTACACTAATGTGTGATGAGGCATGAGGATACACAAAGTTTCTTGCACTAGGGTTTTTGATGTCACCTAGATTTGTGCTTTGTTTTGATGGCATGTGAAGCAGTTGTGCAGCCTAGCAATGATGTATTAGATACATGGCAGAAGGCACGGTGAAGAAGACTCAGGATTGAGTTCTGAATTCTTTTTTTTCCCACTAGGGTTTCAATCATTTTTTGATTTGAGAGTTTTATGGGGTCGCAGATCATAGGAATGATGATGAGGGAAGACAATGTCAAGTTAGGAGTGTATGGGGAGTGAAATTTATAGTGGGTGATGCCTTCTACAGGAAGGAAAGTACTCTGGGGAGGGATCTGGGAGTACTTGCTGCTGCTGTCTAAAGGAAAAAGCATGGCAACTTAAGAGTGTTGGATGCCACGAGTGACTGTGGCATCAGAGCTGCACATTACCTTTCCCAAGCTCAAGCTGACTTCATTTGGGCCAATGATGCATGCAGATTCCTTGCTCCTACCATTTTCCAGAATCTGTCTCTCTTTGCTGCCACTGCTGTTGCACCCATGACTGATTGTCCCCCTGCCATGAGATCTTCACAAGAGGAAGATACTTGTGCTGCTGGCCATGCCAGTTTGGGATCTTTGGTATTGCCTCAACTATCACTTGCTCAGGTTAAGGTTTTTACGCAGGAACCTGAGGAACAAAAAATTGAGAAGTTGCCTCCTGTTAAAATCAGGGACATACCATCATCTCCTTGCACATTACCAGACACAGGAAGCTAATGGATTAGATTCTTGGAGGCACTGGCAAGTTTTACAGAAAAGAAGCAACAAAAGAGTTGCAATTGTATTGAAGAATTGCTGAACCTTTCATTGATGGGAAGCCAAGCACATTTGTTGGACTTGCTATGGTGATCAGTGCTACAGAGATTTTGGGTCTGGTTGCAGTATTTGTCACTACAGTCACTGTTGTGAGAGAGTGTATAACAAATGTCTATGATCTACCAAGTTCTCACTTGAATTTCTCATTTCTGCATTTGCTGACAAGTATTGGGAATGGGTAACCAATGAATCTTTGGATGGACCTGCTCTTAGGTTGCAGAGGGAGATTTGCAGAAGGCCACTGTGCTGGACTAAGAGGAAAAAGGCATCTCTAAGCGTTATTGGGGATTGGTTATGAATGAACCATTGGATGGACCTGCTCTTAGGTTGCCGAGGGGGATTTGTAGAAGACCACTGTGCTGGACCAGGAGGATCAAGAGGAAAAAAGCATCAGCAAGTGTTACCAATTCACAAGTGAAGATGTAAACAAATTGCTGCTGTATTGCTACATAGAAAAGGACTACTAATACTTGATTCACATAAACTCTTTTGGCAGCGATTCCATTTTCTGTGGTTCAGCATTAGCTTCAGTAGTGCACGCAGGGGAGCACCGTCCTTATAAGTGAGTATTATACCCAAACTTGGTGTTCTGCTATTCAGGCCCTTTTATCAAGTTCTAAGAGTACGTAAACCTATTTCAGCTCAGGTAGAATGGCTAGAAAAGTTGCATGGCTCATATTGGGATTCAGAAACAACAAATCCTGTTCAGTTCAAGGCATGTATTGGGTGTGGACACCTGCTTATGCTATTATCTCTATGTGACCTGTTCCTGTGAGGATTTAATTCAAGAGTTCAGCACATGAGTTGCAATGTAATAGCCCAGCTGAATAATTCCTTCATGCTACACCAGTCCAGAAAGCTCAACGCACCTGTTCTCTTCATTAATGCATTGTCTTCCAGTCTACACTCATTGTGTGTGTCTTGACTAACTGTAGGATGTGGGGTTTTGCAGTGTTTTGGCATCTTATGGAGCATTTGTAAAACCCATGCCTTTTACAAATGAGCTGGGAATCCAAATGCTGATTGGTGTGGTCATGTGATAGGCATCTTTGCAAAATATTCACCCAGTGTTCTCACACTACTCATTTCATGGCACTGTCTTTTGAGTTATGCTCCATGTGCATCCAGGACAAGCTCAGAAAAGCCAGTGTGTAGACTTGAACTTATTGTCAATTCTTATGCACAACTACCTTGCTGAAGGGTTAGTGAGATGTGTATGTTTCAAGCAATTGCATTTCAATCTTGATGGAATGCTTTTGAGAATTTGAGGTGACAAGGTATGTCCAAAATGTCTCTAGGCACTACAATTTTGAAGCTCATTGCTGCAGCTGTGGTGAAATGCAAGTGGTAAAGTGGAACGGTCTTGGGCATTCAACATGCTCATGCTTGTCATTCACACAGGTGGTTATTTCACCATGCAATATGAGCAGTGTCCTTTAAGTCCTACGTGTTTTTCAAAGTCTCAAGCAGTGTTGGTATTTTGCACTGATGTAGTCCACTGATACTCGATCTAATTGCACCCCCAAAAGAATTTCTCATGCCAGAATTTTCAGCCCTTTATTGATCAACAAGTTTGCACACTGTTAAGTTTGAGATTGTGGAGGGGGAAACAGTTGGACACTCAATTCAGACTCAATAATGAAGGGTCAAGTCCATAGACAGCCTTTAGCTGCCATTGGCTGTAATGTAGCCAACCAGCCACTTCAAGTAACTGTTAAAAGCAAGTGTATGATAGCAAGGAATGACATGTCACTTGAAGTCATGCAGCAGGGGCCTTCCACAGTGACACTGTCAGGCCCTCTTTGGACGGCCCGCTACACAATGGCAGATATCCAGGAAAATGATTGAAATGGCTACCTCCGCCCAGGTCTCTGCTGATCAAAAGCTAAGAGAGCTACTTGACATCATGATTGAAGAGAGTGATCCAAATCTGCTAGTTACATTGAGCTTGATGAGGTACTGCAAAGTTCAAGCTATTTCCTGTTTTCTCAAGAATGACTACGTAATTTTTAATCTAGTAGCCAAGTCACTAGTGCTTATGGCCACCTTACAAGACCTCAACAGGTGTATCAGACAAGTTGCATGTAGTGCTGATGGATCCAGCTACAATATGGGTCATTGGATCAACTAATCATCCAAAGACTGGGAGCCTTGTTCTTTTGAGTTTTCAGTGAATACTTGGTAGTTACATCATGATTATCGGATCCACCTTGAAAAAAGAGTTCAGTACCATGAGGGTGAAGCAATCCTCACTTATGTTTGTTGGCAGATGCCAGTTCTTTATCTCCTTATTTGTATGCTGGTAGGAGTGAGGTATCTTGTGGTATGATGATGTCTGTGCCTGATAGTGGGCCTTGTGACATGTGTGTGTGATTACTGCAGTTATCAAAGAGAAACAGCGTTAGCAATGCCAAAATGGGCACCTGAGAGTGTGTTAAGCTAGATGAATGCAGTTGATTGATATATGATAGCATAGGTTCTGGTTACATTGCACCTTTGGGGTGTAGTCCAGTAGTAAATTTATTTGCTTGGAGGTGGATGACTAATTGGATGGGGGAGCAGCTGTATTGTTGAGGTGTCACAAGGAAGATTTCAATAGATTTAGGCTTAGCCAATTCACTCCAGGCATTCTGTAACATATTTACTGATGGTGTGCAGTAAGGATGCTCTACCTGCCAGTCACATATAGCATCCAATGCAATAAAAACAAGCGCTCCAATGTTTCTTCGTGTTGAAATCACTTGGTCATTGATGCAGTAACAAGGAAGGAACATTGCTCCATTCATTTTCCATCAAGGTGGCCTACATTATTGCAACAGAAATCAGATTTAAAAGTTGTCGTGTTGAATTTACTAGTGATTTAGGTTACCTCTGCATTTTGATCAATCTCCACAATGACAATGTGTGGGAGGATCTGCTAATGGCATGTAGCATCTAATGCAAAAAACTTACTGTCATGTGAGCCTTGTGCTGTGCTTGCACGTTAACTCTGTCAAGCATCATTGCTCCTGAAATGTATGGAGGGATAATGATGATTGGAACAGTTTATCATGCGGCATGCTCTTGTCCAGGGTCAGCTTCAAGGACTTCTTGTTATGACAATGTGGCTTCTTCTAGATGTTGGTTTCTTTACCCTATGTTTTTGCTAGACTTGCATAGATTCACAACTAAACAATCCACATTCATGATACACAAAGTAGGAAAACAAATTGCTCAAGGGTAGTATACTCTTGTTTGTGTAACATAAAAATGCAACTTGTTTGTATTATCTCACATTCTATTGATCAAAGAACACTTGAAAATGCGAGTCAAGAGCAATCCAAGAACCAAAACAAACAATTCAAGAGTAGATTTGCTCTTTGTTTCAACATGGCTGAAGTTTCAGTCTGTCAGAGGAGGAATTTACATCTCACTTAACATTTGAACAATGCTAAGGAACATGATCATGCCCTAAAGCAGCTGCAGAGAGGAGCCTCTTCTCCTGATAGCATTGTCTTCTTGTGCTGAAGGTGGAAATCATGTTCCAAACTTGCAATAAAGATGCTGATTGAGTTTATTTACTCCTTTGTAAGGATGAACCACCAAGTAGAATCACATCAATTGAGATGCAGAGTTGCACTTCTAATGGACCAAACAACATGTTTTCTCATTGCGTAGAATCAAAGTGGCAACAGTTCCAACATCCGTTGCAATCCTGGAGTAATGCTTGTGTAGGGTAGGCACGACAGGATAGCAAGAGCAGTGAAGGAATAGTATGCCAAAGGTAGTGACCATGTTCATGCTTGGAAACAGACAAAAGTAGATGCAGTGCTCATTCTTCCTCACAGTCTATTGTGGAGAGTAGTGGCTTGTCCCTGTAGATGATTCAAGGGTGATTCTCATGCAGGCTCTTTGCTATGCATATCCTTCACAATTTGCACTGTAATTCCACCACTGCTGCTCTACCTGACTTGATTACAAGCCGGACTATGTTCATTTGAAGAGGATTTTCCAGGATCTCTTCATCCTTGAGAGTGGGCACCAAACTGTTGATCATTTGAGTTCTATGTTCATGTGATTCTCAAATTAGATTGAAACATTCAAGTGTGCAAGTACATTTTACAAAGAACTAGTCTTATTACAGGATTCCCGTTTTATTTTAGTAGACCTGGAAGATCAGACCTCAAGGTGTTGATCTTAAGATCTCATTTTTTTGGTTTTAGAGTCTCTTAACAACTCTTTGATGCAATGATCAAACTGAAGCCTCTGTCCTCAGGTACTTTTCAGCCTGTGGCAACTAGAGGGACAAGCAGTGGAGCTGGGGTTGTGGCTGACCATGCTTCAGGTCTCTGCTGCAGTCTATTCAATTTGGGCATGAACTATGTACATGCAACAACGAAGATCCTGTTAATTCTTAAGAGCTGTCTTGTCCAAAACAGCTGAACTCAAATTATAGATGTATTGGTGTTGAAGGTGCTTTGAGATTCTCCATGTGTCTCCTGTCCTCTTGCCATGCTTTCTAAAAGAAATTCAAGATCAATTGAGGTGTGGTGATGTGCTACAGTGCTAAGTGTATGGACATGGCACTAAAATCAGAATAATTCTACAGGACCACAAAACTTTCGAAATCCCCAGAATGCTGTCAAGACAGCTGATGCTGTTCATTGAATACTTGCTCTAGGTGTAGTGACTTCTGTGCTGTGAAGTTATCAGAGGCACCAAAGCTCAAGAGTCCAGGACAACATGAAGCAACCACCAAAGACTTGGTAAGCCTCCAAGCCAAATTGCTCTTCACTGCAAAAATGGCTTTGTGATGGTGTAGTAACAGTGACCTCTTTGCCAGTAGTCTTGTGGCTCTAGGTCCCTCTTTTGTTGGTACCCATTATTTCTCAACGCCAGCAAATTAGTGTTGATTGAGAAAGGTTCTCATATCCAAGCAGATGGGATATATGAGGATTGTTGTCATGAATTTCCATGCACAAGGAGAATATCTTACTGGTGACATCAATTTGACAGTGAAGCCAGTGTAGCAAGAGTAATGTGACCTAACAGCTGGTGATTGGTGGGCATTTGTAGGGAACCACTGGTGGTCTAGCCGAGCATGATTACACACATACATCAATGTTTGTTAGGTGAAAGCTCATCAAGGAAGGCTCTTGTATTGACCAGGGCCACAATCCCAACAGAAGGTACAGAGTCAGCACAGACCTTCACAAATAAGATGGCATCGAATCTCTCAAAAATGTGGTTTCCAAGAATGAGAGCTCTCCTGTTGATCCAATAGTAAGGAACCCTACTTCCTCCTGGACTTCACAAGAGTGAGCACATTGGAGGGAAGAGGGTTCCTGCACATGGACTCTTGCATTCCTTTGATGAGACTCCAGGAATTCCATATTTGTGAATTTGACCATTGCATTTGTAAATCTCATGGAAATCACTTACCAGCACAAGCATGTTTGACTTTGGTGGTTGTATGGTCTAGAATAGCTCTTAGTGTACAAGGTTTTTGCACACAAAGCTTATGCCTAGGTACACGTTGTGAGACATAAATCTGGATTTCAATATGGTCTAGAATAGCTCTTAGTGTACAAGGTTTTTGCACACAAAGCTTATGCCTAGGTACACGTTGTGAGACATAAATCTGGATTTCAATGTCTCACCTATTTGTGTCTCTATCATCTTGTGATCTTGCACTGTAGCCTGTAGTTTGCATAGCCTGGCACCACATTTGTTGAGAACTCAAAGCAAGAAATTGATCTACAGAACTCATCTTTTGCATTAAGTCTACACTGTCAGTCTGTACACATACAGGATTTGCACAGCTGCAAAATAGCAAACAGGATGTTTTTGAAGTCATAGCAGACTTAAGTCCACAGGAATATGCACTTCAGATTTCTCTGCCACTATTGGAGCTGGAAGCCTGATTGATCTATGGTGTAGAGAGATCTGCAGCAGTAACATATGAACAATCTGACTAATTTGTGAACATTCTACAATTTTAACGTCTCTGAGTTGTTCTCATAATTGGAGAGTGAGGTTCTTGGCATGGCAATTAGACTCCAATTCCATCTGAAATCTGTGTGTGGTAATTTCTAATGGATTATTTACATAGATTTCAACTTCTATCTGGCATTTTCATAACCAAATTGTTCAACAAAGACAAACAATTAAGTCTTTGTGGGGGTAGACATAGCTCATATCTTGGAGGGTAGTAGCTAGCGTCATTAACATGTACACCAAGTCTGCAAGCACAGAGAATGCTTGGTGAGTGTTCAATAAGCTGCTCTCACATGATGCTTCGATGCAGTAGGGAAGCTCTCAGACATTTTGAACTGACTTGTCAACAAGGTAGGTGTCCACAAATTGGGGTCACCTTTGTCCATTTTGTCTGCTTATACAAGCCTAGTGGATGGAGGCATCTGCTGTACTTTGACTCAATGGCTTTACTGTACAGTAATTTTTGGTTAGAACCGAGGATTTGATCAGGAGGACATTGTCCTCTGTACCACCAGATGCTGTTAGTTGGGCAATGATACTTGGTGAGCTTGCATAATTCAATGTAATGTAGATACGGGAGATTGCATTGCAAAACAAATTTCCAACATTTATTGTAGATGGACTGAACTCGATTCAGGACTAATGAGCTTGATGCACAGGTGAAGGATGCTTGGTATGTGCCAGATACAGAATCTGATTAGCTTGCTGCACAGGAAGAAATTCTCATCAGCTACCCATGAGTTTGGAGAGAAATCCATGTTTATGCGAGTGATTGCACATGATACTGCCCACCTCCGGATGAGGCTTTGATTTCCCAAACTAGTCACTAATGACGAGTCTCAAAAGCATGCACATGCTCAACAAAAATCAAGAAAAGATATGTGTGAAGTGCGCACTTCTTCACAGCAAGTTGCTGGAATTGGGGTCAAGCTCCAAATGCTGCTCCCCAACAGCTGCTCAATGGGTTACAATTAATTGAGCACATTGTTTTCCAACCCTCTAATTTCGTAGCCACAATTGTTATATTTTGGTGTCTTAGTATTACTTGGAGAAACAGGTAAATTCATGTGTTTGGATTACTTTGACAATGGTACCATATCATGGATTTGAAACCCATGACTTATCCAAATACCCTCTTCAGATTTCTAATGACCAGTGATTCCCTTAATTAATTAACCCCACTCTCTGCACACAAGGCCTTCAATGGCAATCTTGACAATCAAGAGAAAGACAGTTGAAAATCCCTTTCAGATACAAGGGTTGATCTCAGTTCTCCGATTGCACCACTCTCTTGCAGAATTTGATTTCAAAGTCTGGAACCAAACACAAATGAACCAGACACAATTGTACTCAAAACAATATATGCAAATCCAAGAAGACAGCCAAACATCCCTTTCTGGAATGAGGGTTAATCTCAGATTGCACCACTCTTTTGCAGAAATGTTTCGAAGACTGGAATCAAAAGATGAACCATCATGCACACTTGCACTTGAAAACCGATCTGTGCAAATCCAAAAAAAACCTCATTGAAAATCACAAAATCAGGAATCAGGGTTGATCTCAGAGCTCAAATTGCACCACTCATGTTTTGTCAAACCATCTAAACTTCTCGAACCAAAACATGAATTATGCACAAAATTGTGTACTCAAACAACAGATGTGGATGATCCAATTCACATAATGCAATAAAAGAGAAGTGAAAAGAGAATGCAAGCAAGCTTCAAGAATGCTGCTGAAACAAACTCCAAAATCTGCACCATCTGCATTATTTCATCATTCTACTTACAAATGTGCTTGAACAAACCTTGCAATGATCAAAGTCACAAACTGAGAAATTGCTAAATACTAGAATTGGCAAAAGAGTCTTTGGTGGGCATCAGAAATAGTGTGATGCACAAAATTTGCACAAAAAATCTTCTTACAATGTACTACAGTCTACTACTAAATCACTTTCTTTCATTGTGGCAACACTTTCGCTGTGGCAACACCTCCTCTCATCAATGTAGAAAGCCAAAGAGTCGAGGAGACCCATACACAAAAGTTCTTTGTTGTTGTAAGTACTACACTAGATCCACCAAATATGGCAAAAGAATTGCAGAGTGGTGGGAGGAATGGAATCAGATCAAGAGCTGAAGATGACTGCAAAAAATAAAAATAAAAATAGTAGTTTGCAGTAAACCTCAGAATCACAAAGCTTGCTGCAGCAACCCTAAAAATACCTGCCAAGGTTGCTACTGCAAGCTTTGGGTTGCTGCAAGCAAAGCAAGCAAGCAAACCCAATATCTGATCACAAGAGCAGTAGCAGAAAACATCCAGAATAAGATAATGCTACAGCAGAGCTTTTATCCAAGAAGAAGACAGAAGAGTGGAGGAGACCTGTGAAGGAATGGAGAGGATTTTTTTTTTCTGGGAGCTGTTTGTTGGGGGATTTTGTTGCAGAAGAGTTTTTTATTCATGATTATCTGAAAGTTTGGAAATCGTTGCCAGTCAATTTGAGCAACATTTTGTGCAAGAGGGGTTGTAAGCAAGTTGTCCAAGGATTACCCATCACCTCTTTCATGGAAAGTCCGGTCGGGAGCTGCATCACATCTGCCAAAGACATGGTACAACTCATGGAGCTCGAAGAAGAGTTGTTGTTGTTGTTGCTGCTGCTGCTGCTGTTGCTGTTGCTGTTGTTGCTGCTTGTGGGTCCTACAGAGCTTCGAGCCAAGCAAGCGTAATGGTTCGCCAAGCCATGCTCGAAGTAAATCTGGAACATCGATTTGCCTTCCATGCAATTGAACTCGTCCAACGTGTGCATGGCTTCACGTCTGATGAGCGCACTCGGCTCCTGTGCTTGCGGATCCAGCAGCAGCAAGTGACCACAGTGACTCCACAGCAACGATTCCTCGTCAGAATCCGCGCATTGCAGAACAAAAGTGAAGAACCAAGTGAGCGGCCACAAGATGGGCAAGCTTTGTTCCAGCTTCAACAGCAGTTTCTGTACAGAGATCGCAGAAACAATAACGGAAGAGGAGCCAGAAGAAGAAGAAGAAGAAGAAGAAGAAGTGGAGATGGCTGAGGAATCGCAGTGCAGTCCAGTGGCAGCGGCGTGCTCCAGCAATGCTTTGCATGCGCGCAGTTCCCATCTCTCTTCCAGCAGCTCGATCAGCGAGCGTGCAAGCGGGAAGATGAGATTGGGAAGTACGTTGTGAGCGCGTGGGACAATGTCGTGCTTGGAGATCACGTTATGGAAGCAATCACGGAAGCAGCTATCGATGTGCTCCGCGAGCTGAAGATCCGCAAACGGAACGGTCGCGAACGTGATGCATTGCACCCTAGTGCGCGCGATGATGCGGTGTCGTGGAACAGAAGCTAGAGCTTCCAGTACACGCAACGCGACTAGCGATGCCACGGCTCCTCCCATCGAGTGTCCCGTGAAGATGAGCTTCTCGCCGGCGCGGAGAAGCGACAGGAATAGCTCCAGTGGTAAGCACATTGCACGCTCCACGAACCCGATCTGCGCGCGTCCTCTTCGCGCGAATGGGACTGACAGCTTCGCGAGCTTCATGTCTTGGAGAATGTCGGAAACCCCAAAGGTGCCTCTGCATGCTAC
>Ga0209208_10000188_pt1 | contig 71950 bp, 59 predicted proteins | sample S1TSphfallax_3_FD_187694 | JGI IMG/M metagenome (GOLD analysis project Ga0209208, IMG submission 187694) | Host-associated microbial communities from peat moss isolated from Minnesota, USA - S1T2_Fd - Sphagnum fallax MG (SPAdes) (version 2) | ecosystem: Host-associated > Plants > Peat moss >... | reverse complement strand
TGTCTCCTCTAATTTATAGACCATCAGGATTTAAAAAAAGTTTTGGCATGGTTTTTTGTGGCCACAACATTGTATTCTCAGTACAAGAGGTGAAGTTGATTCAACAGAGTGTGTAAACACATCTTTTTTCAATGCAGCAAAGGGATGGGCATGCACAATGTTGTAAGTATAAATCCAGGGGGGAATGTAGCAAGATTCAATGGAAATTTGATGCTGATTCTACTTGTGCAAAAACTTTCGTCTCACAGGTTATGTGTGATGTAAGACTTGTGGTTCATGATTATGGAGAATGACAATTGAATTGAGGAACAGTTTGTGGTGCTCTAGAGTGTCTTCAAATCCTTTGTCTGTGGGTCGTTTGCAGGAACAGACTGGCGGGCCATCAGATTCACATACAAGTTATGCTAGAACACCAAGGAGTAAAATGGCTGGAAATCCTCTCAACGGCTCAAATGGTGGTGCGAGAATCCATAATAGATCAGCTGAAGCTTGTCTTTCTGCTCCTGTGGGTTTTAACAGCATCACATCTGCCTCCACCACCTCACTTCCATCAGTAACAGTCATGTCCCCCCTCTTAACTATGTAGTTCAGTGGCAGTCCGAATGTAGTTAGGAAACCAGGGAGGATCCAGGTTCCTGTTTGGCCAGAAAATGTTGTGGAGGTCAAAATAGGCCAGTTTAGGTTACTGAATTTTAGGTGGGTTTCAGAAGGTAGGAAGTTTACCTCTTCATAATTCTGTATAGAGTCTGCTCAAATACGGGGTTGTGCTTTTGGTTGCCACTAACTTCAAACTGAACAGTGTGTTTGTTATTGACCTGCAGCACAGAGAGAAGGAAATTGAAGCATGCAGTGAAGCAGTGGAACTTCCACCAGGATTTGAATGTATTGCAGTTGGTGCAACAGCATCCATCTCCAGTGGTCCTTCTTTTGCAGATACAACATGTCTGAAAGAAGTGGTCCTTCCACCAGGATTTGATGGTGTGGCAGCTTGCAACAGCCATGGTTTCACTCAGGAGTCTCAGGACATAGGTGATTGTTCTGTGACACTCTTCCATATTTTTCAAAAACCTTTTCTTTTACAGAATCAATAATCCTCTTCTTTGTCTATTTGGTGCTCAGTAGTTGAGCCTAAATTATGACCTTGTATGTAGTGCTGATGAGAATTGCCATTATAAATAAGTCCCGTGCATTTTGAGGAGCTGAAAACCAAGGATATAAAACTGACTTCAAGTTTTGACCTTTTCAGCAGGAGCATCTCCCAGACAAAGTGTATCTGGAAGAAGGGAACTAACCCTCAACTTTGAGCAGTCTGCCTCACCAAAAGTTTCTGAGAACCCCTTGGACAATCAAATTTCTCCAGTTGGGTCAGGAGGGCAAGCAAGGGATGTTGACTGGAATTCTGAAGGGACTGAGAACAAGGCATGCCCAGGAAACAACATGGGTGAGGATAGTTTTTTAACATCAGCTTCGGTGCCGATTTCTTCACCTGCACAACAGGCCCAGTTGCTTTTTCTGGCCAAGCAGCAAACTGCAGAAGAAGCAGACATTTTGTTATTGTTGAGCAAGGAATCAGAGAAACTTAATCAGCATGAATTTGACCTGAGTAAGGAGAAACACATTGTGAACAAAAGTGCAGTGCAAGTGTTAAGGAAGGACTCCAAAATAGATTGCACGAGAGGCAAATTCCCACAATTGACACTACAAAAACTGGATCAAGAAAAAGTTACAAAGGTTTTTGAGAACACTGATTTGAGCATGAATAGGACAAAAGATTCAGCAACAAAGTTGAAACAGAAATACAGGTCAATGGTAAATGTTCAGGACCAGGGTAGAGAAATCAGTGATAAGATGTACCCCTCTGTTCCCAAGTTGAGAATTCCAAAACTGGGTGATGAGGAAATCACAAAGGTTTTGGAGAAGGCAAACTCAGGGAAGAACCGGACAAAGGATTCAGCAGCAAAGTTGAAGCGGAAATACATGGCAAAGGTGAATGCTCACAACCAGGACAATAAAGACATTGATGATAATCTCATGTCTCTTCCAAAGAAGGCCAGGCTTGAGCTTCTTGTGAAACGTCGCTTGGAATTGAAGGCAGACATGGACAGCAAGAACGTTCTTGCTGTCCATGTTGATGCTAAGAGTGTTGCTGTGCTTGACAAGAAAGTCAAGGATGGGAAAGAGACAAAGAGAAAAAAGCTAGTTTCTTTATCAGCCTTGAAACCTCACAGTTCACTCTTTAAGGGAACAAAAGTGGAGGATCAGGAGAAACATTTCAAGTTAGAGAGGAGAAAGGCAAAGCTTGAAGAGGCAGTAAGAAATCTTACTGATCAGGAAGTCCTTCCTAGCAGCAAAAACCATGTTGTAGTGAAAGCTGCCAAGCCAGAGAGGAAGAAGATAGGTGCAGCAGTTTCAGATATTGATGTTGCCTATGTAAATGGAACAGTTGGGAAGAAGGCTTCTGCTCGTGAGATAGGCTCTTTAGCCAAAGTAGGCCAGCCAGAGAGGAAAAAGGCAAGATACAGTGAAACTGCAGAAATCCCACATAGTGAATCAGAAGTTAGGGATGATAGGGAGAAGGGAATGCCTGTAGCCAAAGCAGACAAAAGAGAAAAGAGAAGGATTAGTTCTACCATTGGAAACTCTGTCCCTTTGCAACATAGCAGTGTTTCTAAGCATGTAGTCAGCAAGGCAGAGTGGGTGACTTCAAAACATGCACCAGTGGTAGACAATGTTATGTCAGAGAGTAATGCAGTATCCGAGGAGGAATTGGCTGCTGAGAAAAAGAATGTTCCTATGGTGAAAACCGGCATTGCAAAGAGAGGAACATGGGTACAGAAAGTGGGTCTAGATCTTGTAACAGTGGAGCAATCTTCAAATTGTGAGGACAAAGGGCTTGCTGCGAAGAAGGATGTGTCCAATGCAAAATGTGCTAACTCAGAGAGGAGGAATCTGAAAGATGCCTCAGGGAGAAAAGTATGTCATTTGGACAAATTTGCAGTGGGTGGAGAAGAAGTCTTTGTAGAAGCAAAGAAGACATACAAGAGGAAAGTTGGGAAGGCAGAAAGGGAAGATGCTAAGAATAGGACAGCAACTGCAACATCTAACCCACCTGAAGATGCAGCTCTGGGTGCTTCTGGAATAGCACCAGTTGAACAAGAAAGTTGGCACTTGAAGAAGATGGCATTGGAGCTTCATTTGATTCATGGAAATCTCTTGAAAGATGGCAAGGTAACACAAAGTCTGTTTCCAGAATCCACATTGAAGAAAGGAAATGAAAAGCAGAAAGATCTACTGTGCGTTGAGCCTGCAAAAGTGGATCCAGCATCAAGGAATGAAAAGGAGACTCGAACTTTGATCCAGCAAGGGAAGAAGATGGGTCCAGCCTCAATTGGCTGTGCACGAACCTCTATTAGTGGTTGGGAATGGCGCAACTGGGCAAGGAATGGAGCCAAGAGGAGGCTGCAAAAGAGGGTAAAGGCAGCAGATAATGATCTAAGCACCCTTCAAGCAACCAAGAACCAATCAAATGGCAAACATTCAACAATCAGTGCTCCCAGCAATCTTCAAGCTCGCAAAAATCGTGCCGTGCTGCGAAGAATGGCTGTTGCTGCTGAAGGCTCTGAGATGCTAAAATTTAGTCTGCTGAAGGTAAAACTTTCTTGCCCAGTGAATCTGTTGTGTCTCATTAGAGACAGTGGATGTCTCTTGTGTGTGAACCAGCATCACAACTGAGTATTCCCATTGCTTCCAGAAGGTTTAGAAGATTTCTAAAGATTGTGCCTTGGGGTGGAACTAATTACAGATTGTTGACCAAATGGTTCCAAAAGAAGAATTGCACTCCAAATTTCCCTTGGTAGAGAGATTTAATTTTGAGCAAAAATGGCATATGGGTGGTGTCATATTTCCTTCGATATGTGCTGCTTGCATGTTAGATGGCTTTGACATGCTGTTGGTGGTTAAGGAGTCTGATCTTGGTAGTGCTTGATGACAGGCACGAAAGAAGCAGCTCAAGTTTCAGCGGAGCAAGATTCATGACTGGGGCTTGGTGGCCCTGGAGCCCATTGATACTGAGGATTTTGTCATTGAGTATGTGGGCGAGGTTATTCGGCGCCAGGTTTTCCCTCTTTCTCTACTACAGATTTCTTGGTTATTTTGTAATTTTTAATGAGATAAGGATTTCTAAGTGTACTCGAGTCTTTGTTGGTTGATGTTCCAACCTCTCATCTTTGTTTTATACTTTCTCTAGTTCTTTTTGAGAAACACTGCTGTATGTTTTTCCTTTCAATAATCATGAGAACTGCATTCTTCTTGAACATTGCATATCAGAACCATTCTTTTGTTCCACCAAATTTAAGTTGGTAATTCATGAAGCTCAAAGGTGTAGGTTCCTGTCTCAAGTCATTACATCCAGGAAGGAAGTTTAGACTTCTCATCTTGAACAACCCCTGTGACATGGAATTTATGAATATCTTCCAGATATCAGATATAAGGGAGCGCCGGTATGAGACCCTGGGCATTGGCAGTAGTTACCTGTTCCGTATTGATGATGAACTTGTGGTAAGGCTCTGTCTGTTGCTTATCAGTACTCAAGAGTCCAAAGTTTAAATCCTGACAGAGTCTTGTTCATGTACTGCTATCTGGCTCAAGCTTTTGTGCATGGTTTCCTGGTGGTAAATCCTGATCTGGTTTTGTGTTACTGGAAGGTGGATGCTACACGGCGTGGTGGGTTGGCAAGGTTCATCAACCATTCTTGTGATGTAAGGCCTTACTCATTCTTTACTCTCCTTTCTTCATTAACTTGGTGGAAAAGGTGCAAATTTGCTGGCTCAAATTTGGCATTAATCCATGCCAAACCACAGGATCTCTCTGAGACAGTGAAAGGGTTACAAGAACGTATTTTTTGAAAACCTCTGCTTTGTTCCTCTGTTTTTGAGAGCATCCCCTGTCAGTTCCTAACTCTGGTTGGCAAAAATTACAGGAAAGCAAATGGCTGTTTGGTAGATGTATCAGATGAAAAAAGATGAAAGATGATCAGCCAGAAACATAAATTGTTATCACATAAGATCAAAGGAAACTTCTCCATGTGCTCCCCCCAGTAAAGAGCAACTGCAAATTTACAGCCTTGAAAATTGCAGATGCAGTTCGGAGACCTAATTTGGAGTTGAAGACAAGAAAAACGCAGGCTTTATTTGCCCAAGAAAAACAGAAAAAGAAAGAGAGAACCACATATTTTGACATGGAGGAAGCTTCCAAAAGAAGTCCTTTTTCAGCTCAATTACATTTTGGGTTGTGGTCAATTGCTCCAAGTGTAACACACTAAATAGTACAATCTATGTTGCCTTTCATGTCCATTTGTCTCTTTAGTGTCTCTTTTATATTCCCCTGGGGACAAGACCTGTAAGTAGGAAATGAGCAGTAGCAAACCTTAGGGATCAGTATAGGTTCCTTTCTCAATCAAGTTGGTGACAGTTTGACAAAGTATAGTCTGTGATTTTGCAGCCAAATTGCTACACAAAGATCATAACAGTGGAGGGCCAAAAGAAGGTGGTCATATATTCGAAGCGCCCTATAGTGGCAGGGGAGGAGCTCACATATGATTATAAGTTTCCATTAGAGGAGGTGAAGATCCCTTGCTTCTGTGGTGCATCAAGGTATTACATTATTGCACACCCACAATTGTTTTTTCTCATCTTTATTGTCTAGTCTCAGATTGTGAAAGGATTAGACAACTGTTGCTGTCAAAGAGAATTCAACTACACTTGCTAATGTATATTTAGTGGAGTTGTGACAAAGGGATGTTGAGGAAATTGAAATTTAGATCTTGGTTCTTACTCATGGTGCTGTTACCAAATGTGACAGATGTCGAGGGTCCCTGAACTAGTTAAAGGACATGACCATGATCTGGCTTGATTTAACATCGTCAGATACAATCAACTGGGGTAAAGGTGAGAACAGATGCACAATTTGTCTAAGCTTGTGGATGTGTTCTCTAGGTGCTTGCATTCAATATTGTTTACTTGAACCAGTACTTTGGTCGCTTCTTTCTGGAGTATTGTTCTAAATCAGTTGACCAGTCATTCAGGTGGGCCATTTCTTGTGATCTCTAACATAATAGTTGTCTGCATTTTTTTGTTTTTTGCTCACAGGGTCTAGGTATGCTGTGTTTTATGTGGGTACCTTGGAAGTTATTGAGCTCATTTTGATACAACCTATGGTGTGAAGGCTGATATGACTTTCAATTCGGGTTCAGATTTCAGTGCTGGCATAGACTAAATGGCATACTCTGTTTCCAAATGTGATAGAAACAAATGATGCTTACTTCTATGGTTATCTACATGCAGAGTTGACACTGGGTATCCCCTGATGGTTTTCTATCACTGCTGGTTCCAGTGTAATATAGTTTTCAGTGAAATATTGGTGCTTCAAACATGGTGCATTGAAATTTACCAATTTCTGGAGGGGCTTTGCCACTAGCTGCTTTTGAAGCATAGCAATACAGTTCTTTGTAATTTAATTAGGCAATTTGACATAATGCATGTCTATTAGTCATTACTGAGATGCCCTTTTGGGTCTGAAAACATATAGGCAGAAATAGAGGGTTAACCTATTTTGTTTTATTCTTTCTCTGTCTGAGAAGGGGTGTTGTGAAGGGTCACCTCAGATTTGGCAAAATGTTGCATGTAATCAACCTTTGAATTGCTAGTGCCATGGTTCATCTTTGTCCAAGGCATGGTAACTGTATTATCAAGGATCCACTTTTTTGGTCATTATCTTGGTAATGTCTAGTTCAAGTTTTAATAGAGAGACAGCTATCACTGACATTTGGTGCAATTTGGATTCCAAAGAATGATACTTTGATAGCCCTTTTAGATCTTGGGTCTCTGTATGCTGGCAAAATTAGGCTCAAGCCTTGTCTGCACTGAATGTTTCTATGACTTTCTTTAAGGTTTGTGATGAATTGATTTGTTACTCCAATGCTTTGGATGTTGACGGTTGTCAAATGCCCACACTGTTTATGTGTCCATCATCTTGTTTGGCTTTGATCAGAGGGTTTTGGATTTCCTTTTTTTTCCCTTGATACTTTTTCTGGAACGGGCAGCCATCTGTGACATAGCATTGATAAACACTTGAACCTTTGTGAAAATTTGTTTAAAATGGCCATCTCTAATGGAAGATCATGGATACTGTCATCAATTGCCTTCATGAGTTCTGGATCCCAGCTGGTACATCCTGCATCAAATCACAGGTATGTAACCAAAAGCAAGTAGTGGGTTTGAGTTGAGTTGATTCCTGATTGAGTGAAGCATTCAAAGAGATAATGCTTCAGCTTTGCAACTATGATGAGGTTGTCATTATTTTCCACCTGGAGATTTCCAAATATGTTGTTTCTGTGACTATGACCCCTTTCAGGTGCATATGTTGAACATCCTGTAAAAGAATTATTAAAAAAGAAGCTTGAATCCTTGTAAAAAAGCAGCCAAAAAACTCTGAATACAGATAAGTTCTACTAGACCATCCTTTTACAAGGATGAGAAGGAAACTGAGGGTGGGGATAAGTATGCCAGACATGCAGCTGACAGTGCAGGACCATAGCCGACCATAATATAGATGCAGCAGATCTTCTATAGAGATTGCCGTCCCCACTCACGAGAGAAAATTGGGTCAATTTCTCTTGCAAGTTCGCTATTGTTTGTGTGTGCTGCTTTCAGTGCTGGAAGAACAGCATTGATGTCCTCTGGTGCAACATTAAGACTTGTTTGTGTCCTCAAGAATGCAGCAATCTCAATGCACTTATTGTACTTTTGGGTGTGCAGGGAAATTGACATGAGATCATGATGAGTTCACCATTGTTGGAAACTCCAAACAAGGTTGTCAACTCTGCTTCCTAAGGTAAAAGGTTACAACATAGACAGCACCCCGTTGCAGTACTCTAATCAATAATATTCTTGAATCCCTAACAAACCTTAAAGCATATTTGCTACTCCTAGCTTCCACCTGACTAGGTGTACAATTGTGTTGTTGGACAGTTCCATCTCACATTTGGCTCTATATGTAGACTGTTTCTAATTATGAAATAGCTGAAAATTGTCTGAAAATGAATTATTTGTGTGGAAGACCATATAGCGTATACTACCTGATCTTCCAGATCCATGTCCTCTATTCCTGGTGGTAGGAGTGATGGTGGTGAGGCATTCATTGTCAATTGTCTGTGATTTGCATTGTCTGATGTCTGGGCGACCAAACAGTTGCCACATGATAACATAGCTTGCAATTATTTGTCTCCCACAGGATAAGACACTTTTGTCTGAAGTGCTGTTCCTTCCTGCAATTTGGGTTGCTGTGTTTTGAACAAGTGTACTCGATGAAAGTTGCAACTGCATTGCAGAGTCCATGGAACTAATGTGTGGGTCAGAGATCCAAGAATATGAAGACAGCAAGGAGGAACAAATAAAACAAAAGGTTGTGCGTCCATTCACCACCGAGAGGGTAATATGTTGTATGTACTATGTGAAGAATGGATGAATGAGTTGACCTTGGTCATGATATACAGGCTAGGCATGTTTGGAAGATCATGCATGTAGCAAAGATCTGCTTCATATATGATGATGACATGACAAACCAAGCTAAGGGAATTCTTGTGAACTAAGCTTTTCCTTATTGAAAAAGGATTGGGATTAGTAAATCTGATGCAACACCAGTTCTCCAAATCTTGTTGATGGACACCAGAAATGATGGTGGCTTCTTCTTTAGAGGGGTTTCTGATTGCATGGAATTTTCTCTACATGCTTGGAATCAAAATGCTTACTGTGACCTCTGGAGAAGAAATGTTTTATCCTCAGAGTTTTTGCCTCATCTTTAGGATAAGGGTTAAATCAAAGATGCAGTGCGTGCAATTCAGTCTGTTCTAGAGCCTCGTTTGATGCTGATTTCATGTCATATGCAAACATGAACTAGTTTTCAGAGATGGATCAGTTCAACAAAATGTTGTAAACTGCAGGTGATACCAGGGGCCAAGGATCTATCAAGAAAGTGAGTAGTTGGAACGTGGCCATTGCATCATCACATGTTCTGTTGCTGCCCAATCCTATCCCAAGAGATCTCCAGACAACAAATCCTTGTGAGCAGTGCATCATCTTATAGGTTCCTCACCTCTCTTAAAAGGTGGACTGTTGCATCTCTCTTATGGTTTTGACTTGCACATGCTTGCACATAGCTTGAATGCCTTGTTGCTAGCAGAATATCTGCATTCAAAATTCAACACTTTTCTTCAAGTTTTGGAGTCTGAGGAAGCGGGGAAAGTGCATTTGACAAGAGCAAGTATTTGGTAATGAATGTACTCTGCAGTACATAATTCACCAATCAAAGGCAACATACCTTTTTTCATGCATCCACTCCTTGTACAATTTCTTCTCCTTGCCTTCTTGCCTTTTACAGAGAAGCTCAAGTCACCACATCCTTCAATGAGGAAGGCCTTGCAAACAATATTAGCCAGTTATTAGCAAAGTGCCTTGAATTAATTGTATAACTCATGGATCCTTTGAAGGGTTAGCATAGGCTTCTCCTTGATTTCCTGGACAAGTTGCAGTCCCAGAAAGATCCTAACTGATCATTGACCTCATGCTCTGGACCCCTCTCAATAGTTCTAAATTCCCCAAATCTGATAGCTCATTTTGCTTGGACAGCCACCTGTTGAGAATGTGGTGTTTTTTCGTCTGGCAAGTGCCTCCTGTGAATATCAGAACATTATGTTTCATCTACATTTTCCAAGGAAACATGGCAGTCAAATTGGAAACAAATCGCACAGCAAGCTTGTTGAAGAAACATGCTTTCAAGAAGACATATTTTAAGGGTTGTTCCCCAGAAATCAGCAGCAGCCTTTTCAGGATTGTTTCAATTGAAGCAAGCAAAAAATGATGCAGAAATGGGATCTGTTGTGTGGAGAGCAGAGAGATCATATGAGACTGGCAGGAGTGCAGAAACTCATTGCTTCAATTCATATTAGAGAGATAGCTCCACTGAAAAGATTGCTGGAATGTTAATATATCTTTCACAGAAATTTGTACTCAAAGGAGATGTTTGTTTACAGGACTTACAAATGCAAAATAGTTAGTGGACAAAAAATTGTTTGCTTCCTATGTAATAGTCTTTGAGACACTTTGGTGCACCTTGAAGCTGCTGAGGTCGGTTGAATTAAGGAGGAACTTATTCATCAACTTGTAAATATTGGTTTGCAACAAGAATTTCAGGTGCTTGAATAACACTACTATTCAACTCTAGCATGTGTTGTCCCATGATGATTTCATTTGCTGGAACAATGTTTGGTTGTGATGCTTCAACCAGTGGCATTGCACGCAAACATTGCGAGTTGTAAAGAAATTCCAAACTAGATTCAAACATTGTAATGTCAGCCACCATAGAGGATTCATTAAAGATAACATCTCTGCTGACGATAATTCGCCTACACTTAGTATCCCAAAAGTGATAAACCTTTGAGTGTGTGTAGTATCCAACAAAAACAACTTTCAAGCTCTTTGAGTCAAGCTTTTTTCTAAGTTCTTTGGGAATGTGTACATATGCAAAACTCCCAAATACTCAAAGATGATCAACAGAAGGCTTTCACCCTATCCAAAGCTCAAACGGGGTCTTCCCATCATGGACACGTGAACCTAATATGTTGAGAACAAACATTGTCATCTACAAAGCCTTTTGCCAATAGCAGAGGTTTAGTCATTTTGCATGAAGCATGCTACGAACAGATTTGACTAATGTTTGCTTTTTTCGCTCCACTGACCCATTTACTTTGGTGAGTATGGTGTAGTGAGTTCATGCCGAATGCCTACATGATCAAGATGTTGGGTGAATTCACTATTCAAAAATTTCCCACCCAAGTCATTACGGAGCTTAAATATCTTGTTGCTGGTATCTTTTTAAACAATTAGCTCAAGTTGTTTGAAAGAGAAAAAAAATCATATTTGTTTTTAACATTGAAGAAAAATTCATAACCATAAAATTCATCTTTGAACAACACAAAATAGCGAGACCTGCCAAATGAAGTCAAGCTCATAGACATGTAGACATTTGAATGAAAAAAACTCTACAAGTTTCTTCACATGACGAATTGGGATTCGAGTTGCGAAAGAATGTTTGTGGTTCTTTCCCATTCCACATCCTTCACAAACTCTAGATGGCAAGTTCTTACTAGATAGTTGCAATCCAACAACTGCATCATTTTTCAACAACTGAAGAAGCATGGCAAGGTTCACATGCCCAAACCTTTCATGCAAAATTCCAAGCTTTTGGCTTTGGCATTGGGCATTTATGTTACTACACCTCCTTCAATTTGTGTTGGTGTTGGACCTCCTTTAGACATAGTGATGTTAGCATGGTTGGTTGGCATTTCAACCTAAAGTTGGAATTTGTAGAATTTGTTTGTTTGAACTCCAATCAACACAATCTTCTTGTGCCTATCTTAACTTGTAGGATGGCACCCTTTTCACATGTATGTGGTCACAAAACCACGATTAGCAGCTTGGCCAATAAAAATAAATAAAAATTAAATCAATTCTAGCATGTACAAGACTCGTGACAAATTCCTTTCCCATCTGCCATTGATGACACATTGAACCTTTCTGATTCCCACTCCACAAACCCAAAGCTTTTGATTATTAGCCACCATAACTGGCCACTTCCCAACTAGAATTTCTTCAAAGGTATTGAACCACTCACTCATGTCTATCAAATGGTCAATAGCCCTTCCATTAGCATACCACACATTTTTAGTGTTTCTTTTTTAAAAATTGGTAATTATAACATTTAATGTTGTAGTTGTGAAAAAGGATGCACTATCAACTTCAAAATCATCAATGGCAATCACATTCACTTCACTGTTCAATTTTGACTCGTCTTGATTCTTTTTGTTACACTCCTTCTCCCAATGCCCTTTCTTATGACATTGGTTACACCTAGTCCTTCATTTGAATTTTGCAATTTGATTTGCATGGTTTTTCTTGTCCTTTGCCAAGGACACCTTACATGCATGGCTAAAACTTGGTCTTCCAACAAAGAATGCCTTATTTCCAATCTCATTAGTTGTCACACGAAGGTGATTCCAGCTTTCTTCCTTCAATTACCGCAATGTTAGATTTTCAATGTGAGTTTCAACTAGCTAGCTAGAACGCTATCCCATGTTGCTTGCACACACTTGTATTTTTGTGACAAGGTACACAAGATTTTGTTCATATTGCTTGGTCAAAAAGTGGTTCCCCAAGATCATTGAGCTAGTGAACCAAAACTTCAATATTGTTAATGTGATTAATAATGTTATCATTTGATTTCATGCGAAGTTCAAAGAACTATTGCTACAATAGCTAAAGATTTTCAATTGCATTTTGCTCTTAGATTGTGCACAAATGTTGCCACATTTTACAAGATGTGGAACATGTCATTATTTGACATATATCTACAAATGCACAAATGATGACTTGGCAAACGTGACCTTGTGGAACCAAACAACTTCATTTTCATATGTCTTTTCTTCTGTTCCATTAACTATACCAATTGGTTTCTTAACATGAAACATGATACCCATTTCAAACTTCCACAACATGAAGTTTTCTATAGTGAATTTCTCCACTTGCATTAGATCCTTCATGAGATCATTTATGGGTGCTATATGTTTTGCTACATTATTTCTAGGATGAGGGTCATCAACAATTCCCTCCATTAATATATGTTGCACAACTATGAATTAAAACACACAACCCCTTTTGAAATAAAAAATAGACTTTTTTGTAAATGAAATCTCGTGCATAAATATTCACCTTTTGGATGTTTCCATGGTATGGTGCAAACAAAAGTAGTCATAATTTGACATTTTCCACTACAACAATTTTTTTTATGTGTTTCTATAAATATTTGGAGAAAGTTATTTGATGAAAATGTGCAATTAAAGGTGGATAACATCTTAAATTGTCATAATATTGTGAAATTTGTACACATATTAGGGTGAAAGCATGATATCTTATAAAAAAAAAAGTTGATGAAAGAAGACAAGTTTTCACAAAAACACAAAAAAATACATTCAAATTTTATTCAAATTTTCATTTTGAAACCATGGTGCTTTCCATTGGGTTGTATTAAATTAAATAAAACATTTGAGAAACTTTGGAGTAATAAAAGTAGGGAACAAGTACTTTTGAATTTGACTAGCCAATATGGTGTTCAAAAAAAAAAAATTCATTAGAAAATTTAATGAAGTAGATTTGTGTGAAATTATAACAATCATTGTATATTCAAAGGAAGGAAAATAAATAAATTCTACTTATCTTTGGTAGAATATATATTTTACAAATGAAAATCTTTTAAGGTGTACCACACATGATGAAAAGGGCCTACTTTTTACTATAATTTTTTTACCCTATTTTTTATCCTCGTAAAAAATAATGAATCAAAAGTTGTCAAAAAAATTTAAAGGACTATATTTTAGACTATTACAATTTTAAATTCCATCATAATCATCTATAAATGTGTCTTTACATGGTAAAAAAAAACTAGGTAAAAAAGACAAAAAAAGGTGATGATGTGACAAGATTTTGGTACAGCTTAAAAAATTTGCACCTTGACACATACTTGGAGCAAATGTTACACTACAAAAAATAGGTTTCAAAAGCTACTTACATTTAGAAAATTCTATTTGAAACCTACTTTTACAATGTACAATTCAAAAAAAATCATAATAATGAATTATTTTTTTTCCATCATGTAAGTAAAAAATTAAATGTATAATAATTTTATGATGGGTTTTAATCCTACTTCTTGTTAGCTTGACAAGTAGATTGCCAAGGTAAATGAAATATATATTTTACCATGCTTTCACCCATCAACAATTCAATTGTCAATTGGAGTACATTTTTAATTTGCAATAGTGTGTCACAAATAGTGCAATGTAAAAAAAGGACTAAAAAATACTAGTTTTAATGAAAATTTATCCATGAAACTTTGCACATAAAAAGAGACCACCATAATGAATAATCTTCCATATCAAAAATTTCAATTTGTCATAAAATGAAAAAGTTTACATTAAATGATATGAAAATATTTGGTAGTACATTAGGTTATTGTAATGTTGATGATTATGATATTTTTAAGTTGTAAAATGTTCTTGCATTAAATACGTAGTTGGGTTGAATGTTGTTTTATCATTCTACAAAAATAAAGTGAAATTTTTAAATGATAAAAAATTGGTATTTATTGTCTAATAAGGTGTTTTAAATAACATTCATAAAATTATTGGTGTACACTTACATAAAGACACAATTATGGATCAACTTCATATTCATGGTTTATGTAATTTGTCTTATTTTTAGATCCCAAATCAATTGAATGCAATTTCTAGAAGAATTCAAAGCGAGTGAAATTTTATGTGTTACCACTTTTTATACTATATGTATTTTTAATTTTAACACAAAATGTGTACACTGTACCATCGAAACACTCTTTTATCCTCTATTTATGTATATATGGAAATTAGGTGCATAGGCCCGTAACCTATAGAAAACACTTAAACATACCCAAGAGAACAAAAGACAATATGTTTGAAAAAATGGCAGAGCTTTGCCACACTTTATTGTTATTCAAAAGGAAGTGTGCACATAAAGATTAAAAGAAATCATTTTGAACTATGCATGCAAATATATAAAGCTAGACCTAAGTAGCCCTTAAAGATGTGTAACAAAAGAACACATAAATTTAACGTGAGGATTATGATAAACAAAGAGACTAGAGATTAAGATAAATAGTGTCCAATTTGTTATGGACATTGCAAAACCACTTGAGAATAATTAACTGTAAGATTTAATCGTTTCAATATATTACCACATTAATAAAACAATGAAGTGATCAATAACTAAAGAAAGACAAGTTGTAGTAAAAAACATTCTTAGTAATAAAAAACATCCAAACTTTTTGACTCAAAACAAGTTCCATCCAAACTCATAGATTTCATGAGAGAATGAATTTTGTACAACACTTAAATAGGTGCCCACATTTTTAAAAAAAGGTATGAACCCATGGTGACAATGGTGACAAAGGGGAGCATGAATATGCAAGAGGGTGATTCTATTGGGGATTGCTCACTTGTTATTTGAATATACCAAATGGAGGTAAACAAAACTTCTATAATGGTTGAAAACAATTCCTTTTCATGGATGAAAAACTTGTCGAATTTTGAATGAACATATTGGTTTATAACCAGATTTAGTGAAATTTTATTATGGATGATCACCATGTTTTTTACATCTTCCTATCTATGATCACCATTTTGGTTACACAAAAAAAATCTTTAAAAAAATGTTTGCAATGACTATCTAGCCTACCTACAAGTAGGTAGCTACTTTCATACCCTAGTCTATGTAATTGTCTACTAGCTAACTTGCTTACCTACTTACTTTACATAGACTATCTAACATATTGAGCTTATACCTAGTTTAATCCAGGTAGCTTACTTACCTGATTTATATTCCTTCCACACCTAAAGTTGAGGTCATTGGTGTTAAAAACCCTAGCACCTAGTTAGGCAAACCCATATGGCAAAAGCAAACCTACTCAACATGTAGGTAATCTTAAAACATTTATTGTGCAGCAAATGCCATCACAATGTTTACACATGTTTCTAGTGATACCCATAACACTGTGTTGTGTCAAAAAAAATCACTATCATCCACATGTTCATGATTTCTTTCCTTCCTTTTTTTCCTTTGATCTTTGTGCACTTCCTCCCCATCTCTTCCCATTTTTCAGTTTTCTCTTTCGTGAATTCTTTTCATGGTCTGTCTCCCACTTTTTTTTTTCTAAGCTCTTTTTGACTTTAAAAAAATGCAATGTTGCTCTAATTTGTACCTATCACAAGTTGACAATGTGATATTTTTTCCCCTTTTTACAATTGTGTATTGCTACAAGTTCGGTGCATCTTTTTTTTTTGTTATTGTAAATATTTTTGTTATTTTCTTTCATTTCTTTTATAGTCTTATACAAAAATGTTGTAGTTTTAGGGTCATGCTACTAATTTGATGTTTTCTTTGTGAAGGTGTGTTTTTTTTGGTTGTATGTGCCCTTCTATTTGATTATGCATTTAAAATAAAAAAATCTTGTTGCAAGTAGGTGTGTATGTTCATTTTGAAATTTTACTTTGATGCATTTGTTTTTAGTCCTTTGTTTACTTTCTGCAAGTGATGTTAATGGATCTTTTTTCTTTTCAAGTGATGTTTGATGGATTTGTTTTCTATGAGTGCTAAGTATAGGTTTTATCTAAGTGTGCATGTTCATCGCGCTTTCAACATGGCTATGAAAACAATGTTGGTCTTGTGATAACAATCCTTGTTCTCTTGGTTGAAATCTTGTGAAAGTTTTGTAATGTGCAAGATCAAAGTTGTATTTCAATAGAAGTGCATGATGTAGATCTGTCATGACTATAAACTAATAAAATTTTCATGCTTTTCATTTTTTTCATAGTAAAATGGCTTGCTACTTTGGATTTTTCCATGATGATCTTAGGCATTGGGTTAAACCAAGGAGCATTACTTGGTTTTACATCTTTATTATAACTAAATACAATGATGATAGTTGCCTTCATAACTTTCATGACCAAAAAAACTTTTTTTGACATTGCCAATTGAAAACCTTTCTTCAAAAATAGGACAAAAGTATTGTCTTGCCATTCTTATTGAAGTAGATGTTGCTTGTGCGATTTATAAATTGGTGCAAGGGATTAATCTACTTGTATGTAAGGAGCTTTTTGTTGCAAGCAAGTTTATAATCTCCTTTGTTGTTTGAGAGGTGATAATAATTATCAACATTTTGTTCAAAAATATGATTGTTTGGCCATTTGGATCCAAAATGGTCATAGTCATGTCCAAATTTGACAAAAATTGTGGTCTTCTTAGTGAGGTCAAGTTTTCAAAACAAAAGGTTTGTGGTAGAAGCACTAAACTTTTTGAAGGTGTGGTTTCAGTTGTGACATTTTGATGTGGTGGAACAAATGGCAAGGGGAAAAAACTTGTTTTACACCAACTCTTGGTTGAAAACATTGTGTCACCTTTTTTAAAGCCTTATTGTCCTTTGAAAAGGTTAGTCCCTTCTTCTCGTCTTGTAGTTGGTCTTGGAAACGCATGCACATAAATGTCATGTTTTAAAGACATTACGAATATGAGGTGGTCGTAGCATGGGTCTATGCCCATAAAGGATTCAATCAACTCATACATGCATTTTTTGTAATGATGTGGTGGATTTAACATTTTTTTTTCTTGACATGTAAGGTTTTAATATTTTGTGTTATGGCCAATTCCTATCATGTAACCAAAGAGCTGAGCTAAGAATCCCCATACACAACTTTCCACTTGTCTTTGCACATTATGTTGTTTCAAGGCAAAGGTGAATGCTTGTTCAAATTTACATCAATTGTAATCTTCCTTCATTTGGAAGTTGTAATCCCAAATTGATCACATGGATTTTTTATATTTAACTTTGTGATGTATTCTCAAGTTCTTTTCTTATATCAATGGCATGGCCACTTTGTCACGATGTTGCATGTAGATTTTGATTTAGTTCCTTCAACTTGTTTTTTTCCCCTTTATGTTGAGAAGCTTTCCTGTTTGTTGTGTGTGACAATTGGACTAGGTATGTTTTCTTGAACATTTACATTTCCAATGTTGCAATTGATTTATACAAAGTCAAAAGCATGAAAGTTCACAAGAGGATTGCATGATATGTTTACTTGGTTTTAGATTTATTTGTTGTGGTTCAAGTTCCCATTTTGGCATTGGTGTTGTTTCCAAAAGAATCCATCTTTGTAGTAGATTTTGGTGAAGTTCCATGGAACAAGATGGAATGTGATGGAGTGCAGTGTAAAGTAATGGGGTTGGTGGTGCAAGGCAAATTAAAGAAAATATATTAAAGGTTGGTAAGGAAACATGTGTCGCATCCCTAACATTAGGTTCATGACTAAGTGTGAAGTGCAAGGGCCCATGAAGCCAAGAGTATGTTTAGATGTGAAACACACTTTCACAAATGAGGGAGACTGCAAGGGATGAAGCCCAATGACCCCCAAGTGCATTCGCACTTTGGGAGTTGCATTCATGTGGAAGTTACGAATGTTTAAAACCTTGGTTGCAAAAACAAATAAGCACCAAATTTGGCCCCTAGGACACCATCAGAAAGGTCTTGAAACTTAAATGCTTAAATTTGCTTCACATTGTTCATTTAGACCTGATTTACATAAGTTATGATCAAAAGAAGGGGCAGGAGTCAAATTTTCAATTTGACTCTTAACCATAAAAACTTTAAAAACAAGGGTCAAATGAGGTTTGATTAGGGCGTGTTATACATCATTGGAAAGAACTTTTCAAAGGTTATAAGATATTGCCCTTATATTTTCAAAATAGTCTTAAATTGAAAAAATATAAGTGTCAAAAATTTTGGGATGACAAGAATCCCAATTTTGGGATTCCCATTTGGGAGTATTGGAGAAAAGTGGCATTTGGATATAGTCTTCATAGAAAGGCATAAAATATATTATAGAAAATGGAGTGATGCCTCCTTTCAAAGGTTGTGGGTCGTGTAAGCTTGTGCTTGTGGTTGTCCCTACTAAGTTTACCACATCACTTTCATTCAACTTGCATTAACAACCTTTTTTTCTTAGTTGTGCAAGTTTGATCTCATCTTAAACTTTCACTTGTGAGTTTTTCCTAGTCCCATCATGGAGCTTTAGCACGCCTTCCTACCCCCGAAATGTTACGAATTAGAAAGTGTGTCCTAATTCTCTTTTTTTTTGTTGTTTTGGTTTGTGACCGACATTTGGGTCTCTTAAAAAGTTTGGGGGCACATTGCTGGGTAGGCAAGGGGGGAAGGGTAAGACAATGTTGGATGGTGGAACTTGAAACAAAAAACTTATCATATAAATATTTGGACATTTTTAGGGCATCATTGAATTTTGTTATAAATTTTGAATTGATTAATTTTACTTCTCCCATTGGGCGTTAATATAACATTATCATTAACATCTTCTAAGTTTGCATGCCACTTCATATGCCATGTTGGAATTGTGTTTATGTTAACATTTGGTGTGGACTTGTGATAGTTTTGTTTTCTTTAACACAAACATACACTAGTTTACCTTCAAGTGTGGATGCACCTTTAGTTACATATGTAACTTAACTTGCCTAATTTACATTATAAGAAAAAATTGTCATTTGCAACTTAAAAATAGTTGTAAACAACATTTTTAATTACAAAATTTGATTGAAAATGACAATTTTTCTTCAAATGTTAACTATCAACAATTAATTTATGTTTAGGGTACATACCTAACCTAACTACTTGCCTAGCTTAAATACTTATATACCCTACCTACCTACCTACCTATTACCAAGCCCAAATATTTTATCATTCATCTATTTATAACTTACATTTTTTCTCTTATAACCTACCTAAATGTCTATAAATTATCAACCCTTTTCACATTTTCATCCATCTATCCATCCAAATGTGTAGCTTTGTTGTATAGATAATTGCATAAGTGCAATTAAAATTTGACATGTAAATTCAATAGTTTCTATGGTAATTGCAAAAACAACCTAGTTGTTAATTTATCATTGGATGTGATCAATTATGGTTGACATGAGTTCATTCATCTATTTTTTCATTCAAATGCACAATTGTCACAACAAATAATCCCTTTATAAGTAAAAATTGACACGTGAAAATTGACATGTGCTGAAATTTAATTGCACATGTGGTTAAAGTGGTTCTAACTTGGGGACATGTAAGACTACAACAATTGAAGTCAAAAAAAAATTGATTTGGACATTATTGGCAAACATTGGGTCATGATTCCTTATAATGATCAAAATTACAACCACCAACATGAAACTCATTTCTAAAGTTATCATAAAAGTTGGTTCCAAGATATTTTGGAATGATCCAACTTGCAAAGACAAATGGGGAGCTATCTATGGAGATTTTAAAAAATTCATGATTACATGGGTGGTGTCATCCATAATGAAAAGTATTGGAACCAAGTTTCAGGCAAAAGAATTAGAAGAACCCACTCCTTGTCTAAAGGAACCTTCTCCCTTTCTAAAGGATCCCAACTTTGCTTAACCTCTAGTTCAAAATAGAAACCCACACAACAATTCAACTATCATTTTATCCAAATTTTGTGAGTTCAACCACATAAGCTACAAACGGGAGTGTGCACAACTCAAACATTTCAAACACCAAACAAGAGAATTACAAATGTTGTTATGCCACCAATTAATGCAAATGCTATAAAGTATATGCTCTCAACAACTTACCAAACGAATAGTGAACAATCTTTGAACAAAGTGGGCACCATAGAGGTGAAAAGAAAATCATCCTTGACTAACAAGAGTCTTGTTGAAGCAATAGAAAAGGGGAAGATGGCACTTGTGGAATCCACAAATTAAATCACATGTGTAAAGGTCAATTTACAAAGAAATAAAAGAGAAACGAACAATGGAGTCTTCAAACTCCAACAATGAAATCAACATGATTTAGAGAAGAATTGTTCATAATGTTGCTAGAGGTGAGAATTATTTGGAGGAGATGGATAGATGAAGAAACTTGCATATACTATGGTACCTTTATCATTTCGACAACAAACTGTCGATTAATTAATTAATTAAATTTGAAATCTTAACTTTGGCACTTGAGTTTTTTTATTCTAAAATTTTCGGTAGGTAATGATTATATAAAATAATAAGCATAGTGTTTCCAATGTTATGGAGTAGTCTAGTGTATATAAACTGTTTCAGTCTTGGAGGATTTGCGGTTTAAAACTTGACAATTGAACTTTTGATTTTATTAAAATTTTGGCACAAATAATAAATGCTTTTTCAAAAGTTTGACAAAACAAAAAATAGATTTGCGGTTCAAAACTTGACAATTTAACTTTTGATTTTATTAAATTTTTTGCACAAAGAATAAATAAAATTTCAAAAGTTCAACGAAACAAAAAATAGATTTGTGGTTCAAAACTTGACAATTGAACTTTTGATTTTATTAAAATTTTGACACAAATAATAAATAAAATTTCAAAAGTTCGACAAAACAAAAAATTAATTTAATTTATGCTGAAATGGAAAAGGTACTACGGTATCTGTTTATGCATACAGAAACAAGATGTAGGCTGTTTATATGCAAAGATATATCTTGCATACACATGTATAGACACACATAAACACATATATGTATCCATGCATACATGTACACATACATGTACTTGGGGCAGGGTCTACGTGTCTGGAACGCCTTCTTTTGGCTCTCGCAATAAGAAGGAGAAGAAGTTCACTTGGGGATCTGAAAGTTGCTTGTTGGGGTGTTGCAGATCTGAGAGAAGCTTTTTGTGAGATTTCTGAGGAGGAGGAGGAGGAGGAGGAAAGACTGCCTAACACCTCCTCCTGCAATCCCTGGTCGTTGATGCGTGGCTTTTCGTCAAGGCTTTGAAGGACAAGCTTGAAGAAGCTGTCAGTGAAATCGAAGAGACAACCACAGGTGCAAATGGCGCATGCCAAGGAGAGACCAGCGCAGTTGCAGCTGGACCAGCAATGGGATGCATGCATTGATCTGACGATGCGGCGGTTTGTGTACGGGTCTCTGGCTGGTGGTGCTTCAGCTTTGCTGTTGTTCAGGAGCCCAACAGCACGCTGGGCAGCATTTGCATTCGGAGCTGGCGTGGGATTAGGGTCAGCATACGCAGATGGAGCCTATATCTTCGGCAGCAGAGGCTCCAAGTAGGGTTTCCCTCCCCCCCCCCCCCCCTGCTCATCATTATGCAATGGGCATTGGCTTTGTACCAGAGTCAATTCTTGGAGATAAGCAAAGCTTCTCTTTAAACACATTTCTTGCTGTTCTCATTCCACAATATGAAAGCAGCATGAGGATTTTTTTGGGGTGAATCAATATGCAATCAATTGTTTAAAATCTTTGTAGTCCTCGTTTTCCATTGAACAAGAAAGAGTGGGTTCAAAGACTAAGAAGGATTTTAATATTCCTGCCAAATATTTCAACAGAGTCTACTCTTGGTGATAATCAGACCATTTTCTTTGCACATCATGTTCCAACTGTTTCCATTCCACAAGCAGCATGAGGGTTGTTTCATGAATTTGTAATCAATGGTTTTAAACTCTTGTAGGTAGTCCTGTTTTCCATTGAATGAGAGCGGTTTGAAGAACTGAGGATTGTTATAATTCCTGCCAATTTTACAAGTTGATAAGGCACATATGAGATTCTGACATGGATTTGGTCTTACACATATGGAATTCAAATGTTGATTTGTTCTTGCTTTTGCTTCTGATTATGATGCCATGTTCTATGGAGTGAGAAAGTTTATTATTCAATCGTCAACAGAGTTGATGTGAATGCCTGAGTTGTTTTTGCATTTCTGTGTCCTGTAACCACTTGAAATTCCTGGTTAGTGTGATGATAGGTTTGTTAGGTTATGGTTTTCATTCCTCTGCTTTTTTTTCTTTGTAAATGTTATGTTAGCCATGGTTATGGGATCTTTCTTTGTTGTGTTTTGTTCATCATGCTCCCCTGCTTATTAGTGCCACACCACCTTTGTAAGGTTTTCACACATGCTGAAAAATGCAACAGACATTTGGTCACATTTGCAGTGGACTTGAGATTCGTTGCATAGTTGCTATTTCTTTGGGCTTGTATGGTCAGCTGAGTAGTTTTTGGGCCACATTGAAGACTATTCTAGGTGCAAAATTGTGACTCCATTTTGGAAAGCTTGTGGCACTCTTACTTAACTGTTTTTTTAAGGCAATTGTTAGTAAGGGATATTTTTTTGCAGTTAACAATGCCTAAATGTTTCCCCGCTTTGATTGCAGCTTCCATTCAATTGACCACTGTTCTAATATTTTTGAATGTGGATGCAATACCTGGAGTAGGGAATCAGATTGGGAGATCACACAAATGGGAAGAGTGGGGGGTCTGGAGTGTTACATCAATGGGTTCTTCAGAAGCAATGGCATTTGAAGACTAAACAGATGGATGTGTAGGACAACCAAAGTCTATGTTGTGATTTTAGAGTTTCCCAACAAACCTTTTCACAATCAATTAGGGCTTCAAGAGCAAGCTAGAAGATGGTCACCTATGCCAAGGATTTATCTGGGATAGATATGCTCATTTTGTTTGGTTTTCATCATCTCCAATTCTTTGGGCTCATTGTTCACCACCCCCAGTGCCTCATTGCTGCCCATCTTGGGGTAGTTGTCCCCATGGCAATACCTACATACTCATATTTTATCAGAAATTCTCTTTTCCGGAAAATAATTCGCCAAAAAATTGAAAATTCTATTAAAGAATCGCCAAAAATCGTCACAATTGCGTACAATATGTAACAGTGCTTAAGATTTTCTACTTCCATTTTCTGAAAATCGCCAAATTTGGCTAAATATGCTTATGGATGATCGCCACTCCAAAATTGAAAAAAAAAAAAAAAAAAACCCTGTGCCGTACCACTATCCAATTTTGACAGGAAAAAAAAAAACAAACTTGTCCGAATTCGAACTTCCCACCGGATGCAAGCCGGTCAAGCTCCTTGCCACTGCCATAGCAGCAATTTTCATGCCAAAGCTCCTGCCTGCCAACAAGCCCTCTGCAACGAGCGTAGCGCATACTCTTCACCAAAACCACGCGCAGAAGACAACCGCCAAAACGCCGACGTCCGCAATTGCAACATCAGAAGGCGCGGGAAATTCCGCATTCAAGAGCAATTCGACAGACACCTCATCGTGTTGCAAATTGTGCGAAGAATTTCGTGGAAGTCGTGTTGTGCAAAAATTGAGTGCTAATTTTGAGGAGGAGGGAAGCGGAGGAGGAAGGAAAAGAGAACAAGTGAAGAAGCGTTAGAGGTGGCAGGAGGCAAGCGGCCGAAGGAAGACAATGGATCTGGAGCAGCAGGAGATAGTGCGACTGGCAGTGGAGGACATTCTTGCAGGGGCTGACATGGAGAATATCACCGAGAAGCAAGTTCGCAAGCTTGCTGCAGACAAGACTGGTCTGGACCTCTCACACCCTGTAGGCAGGAAGCTTGTGCTGAGCATGATCAGCGCGTTTTTGGACGGGAACGGAGACAAGGCAGAAGAAGGGGTCGAAAGTGAAGAAGACGACGAAGAGAAGACGAAGAAGCAAAAGAAGAAGAAGAAGACTACGAAGGCGAGAAAGGTGATCGAGGCACACGTTTGTTTTGATGTTAGGTTCTTTTGTTTTGCTATGATGGCCTAAATTGATATTTCTTGTGTTGCGATAGGCGTAAGAGAATGCTAACAAACAGCCGATAACGTTCTAGCCGGAGGTTCAGACTCTTGTTTCCGTATTGGGTCGGAACTTTTTTTGAATGCTATGTAAACAAGCAGGAAGACAGAAGTAGAAGGGAAGAGGGAGAGGAAGAGGAGGAGGAAGAGGAGGAGACAGAAACGCTTGCAACTAGGCTGACTAAAGACAAGACGGTACACAATGCTTCCGACAGAGATGCCAATTGCTGGATCCAGTGCCTTGTGATTTGTTGCTGCATTGTTTCTCGTGAATTCCTGTGCAAATGAGCATTCAAGAGCTGGTCTTTGTTCGGAGCATTTCTTCTTTATTGTGGGAAATGAAGTCAGAGCTGCTTCTGCTCTTATTCTTCTAAATCTCGTACCAGTCTTCATGAAACAGGAGGAAGTCTATGGTATGATGTAAGAATTCAGAAACAACCATGCAATTGAAATGCATCTTGCCACCAATGTTGTCCTCAGCAGCTCCAGTGAAGAAAGTTGCAGATCAATAGGGTTTCTCATTGTTGATAGCGGTATAGGCTATTTACTGGAGATTGGTTTGCTTGATGCAGGGAAGGTACACTGAGGATGATAAGGGATCAAAGAAGCAGCACCTGACGAAGAAGGCCAGCCAGCATAAGGTATTGTGTTACTATTGCTGCATTTTGAAACAAAGGTCCTGGTATAGAAGCTAGGTTATCAGGTAGACTTTTCTCCCTTTGAAATGATCTTGAATCTGAGATCAGGAGGCTTTCTAAACCCTGACTCTTCTACATAAGAAGGTGAATTGATGTAGTCGAAATGTGGCATGAATTTACATTGAAAAAACTGTCTTGTCTACAAAAGCTGTGTTAGTTGGTTTTTTGCAGCAGAAGAGAGCTTTCAAAGATGATGAGGATGAAGACACTGATGGAAGTGAAGAGGAAGAGGAACAAAATGTGAGAGGCAAGAAGAAACCAAAGTTTGAGAAGGATGAACAAGGCAATATCATCATCTGTGAGGTGTGTATTAATTTCTGGCTCTTCATATTCTTCTCAATACAGCCTCTTTCCACACACGCATTTGCAAGTGGTCCTTTTCTTTAGCAATTACAAATCAATTTGTACCAGGCATATGGAGAGGGGTGAGCTGTCTATGGAAGATCATGAACAAGAGCAAGTTGACAGATAGGTTTCTTCCTTGGGTGGATATATAGATGGGTGGTTTCCAGCAGGGATGAGATATCTCTTAGTTTGGCAAATGAGTTCCATGTTTGCATAAGTCAGGATTCTGTTGGACTTCAAATATAGACTAAGAAAAGAGCTGGTCACAGCTTTCTGCAAGACGGAAGGTGATTGTTCAGCAGTGGAAGGGCCAGACACTAATCTCTTTGCGGGAATACTATGAGAAAGATGGGAAATTACTCCCTACTTCAAAAGGTAAGATCCTTGCATCTGTCTCATGTTTGCAACTGCACAGATGAAATCAGTGGCCTACATCTTTGCAGTGCATGTTGTGAACTGTTTGTATCTGGAATATGATACCCCTGTGTACTGCAGTCAGTTTTGTGATGGTTGTTCAATCATGCTTAATGTGGCACTTTTCTGTTGAAGTTCATTCTAATTTGACACTTGGATTGCCAAGTTAATGATCTTCTTTAACCTTGCATACATTTGCAGGCATAAGTCTCACTGTTGAGCAGTTTGAGATTTTGGCAAAGAAGATAAAAGATATTGAAGCAGCAATCGCTTCAGTCCAGTGATGCAGGCACACATCTACCATTTTGTTTACCAGAGTGGTATGGTGGATTGACATTTGAAATTGTGGTGTTGCCTTTCAAGGCCTTAGGCAACACCAATTGAAATCTCGGGTTAATATGTCTAACTCCAGGTGAAAGATTCTGGAGTAGTGACAAAATCAAGGGCTTCCAAGTAGTGCCTCCACAAGTCGGCACTACACATTTTCTGAGGACATATCGTCACAGTACAAATGAGATTAAGAAGTCTCAGCAGGCTAGGTAGCTCACTTTGTCCATATTGTTGTATGAGGAGCAATCTGATTTTGCTCACTTGAGCTGACCTGATGTACTTTCAAAACCTCCTGTCACAGAGATATTTGGGAATCAAAGTGAAGTTTTGTAATTGTCAACAGAAGAGCTCAACTATGAATTGTACAGTTGGTCTGAGATCTCAGAGTGTAATTGGAGGTTCTGGCGATACACTTATTTTCTTCAGAGGTTTTGTTTTCACATGCTCTGCTCTCAAAATGTGACTCTCCTATTAAGGAGATTGTAGAATTGCAAATCATTTGGTATTCAAATTGACCTCCTCCACAGAAGTTATTGTGGATTGGACGTTAGTTTGATTCCCCATAGGCATGGAAACTGGATCTTTTGGCACATTCAATCTCAGATGTCTGCAGAGCATGAAATATGTGGCGTGCAGATGCCCTGGTGTGATTTTAGGGCTTGGTGCAATGAAAATTTGGCACTATCTGTGTTGATGTAGCTCAGATGATAGCTGATTAGTACTATCTGAGTTGACTTGCATTCCTCAGATACTTAATTTCAGGAACAAGCCTGATGGAGCATCGGCTACAAAAGAAGATGCGAGGACGGTTTTCTTCGTTAGGAGAAGTGGCAAGGCAGATTGCTATTTTGCAGGTTATTGATGTAGGGCCTCTCCATCAAATACACATTACCTTAAAACCTCTGAAGATTTGAACCCCTAGATTTTAGACGCCCTAGGTTTAACCAGCTCCATCATCTATGGGTTAGTGTTTACACTGAGTGAAAATGTTGTAATCTACAAAATTTACATGTCCTTCTTGGGTTTAGGGTTTAAGATCTGTAGATCAATCTAGAATTCAACATGAAACCCTAGCCAGGTGGAGCCATGTGATTGTTTTGGCCTTTGTCATCTGCCATGGGATCTGACACAGGGAGAGGTCAGATCAGTTTTGACCCTCTGTTTTGTTAAATTGGTATTATATTTTGTTTGTTTTTTTCTTATATGTGTTTTCTTACCAATATGAGGAGGAAACCTGCAAAGAGGAAAGAGGCACAAGATGTGAAAAATGAGTAGCTCCTTAAAGTATTCCAGGAAAGGCCACAAGCTTAAACTGAGAGAGCAACTTCAAAACTAAAGCTGCAATGAAGATTGGAGCAAGGAGCAGGGTGCTATGAAGTAACCAGAGGAAAAGAATCCACAACCACGAGAAGCCACTGCTATGGAGAGTGGTGAGTTGTTCATCTTCTTTCCAATCTTGGCTGCCCTCTTACTGATGTATATATGTGCAAAACTAAGTTTCTGAGCTTGCCTCTGAAAATGTGGATCTTCTTCTATGTGGAGGACCATTTCCTAGAAAGACTGTTTGGATTCTGTGGAGTTTTTCTCTATGCAATCTGGTCTAGATGGTCTCTTCCTGTGGTGTATGCTGGGTGGGTGGAACCTGTGTTTTCAAATTGTCACCAAAGTACTTTAACACCCTCATTTCCAAGTTCTATGGACAAGGCTAGTTATTTTGTTGTATGCAATTTGCAGGGTTATGTCCGTTCCAATGTGGTAATTGACTTTGAAGGATTAATCAGCCAATGCAAACTCAATGATATCACTGGGACCATAATTGGGAGCCAGTCATGAAGCTGAGCCTTTTCTGCAATATAATTTATGCAGTGTAGTAAACCGAAAAATGCTATTACAACAAAAATGGTATGAATTTCAATGACACACCACCTGTTTGAGGACATGACTTTCAGAATTCCCATCTCTTCCCTCAGAAATGATCAGAACCAGGATTTTTACACCCTTTATGTTACTTCCTTGCTTCCCTTAACTTTCATGATTTATTTATCTTCCATGTTTTTCTATGCCCATTTCATAGTGCAATGAATTTTAAGGGCAAATGTAGGCTCTTTTTTGAGAATTTTCCTTGTTCTGGAAGCAAATTGAAACTTGAGAAGTACTGTTTTTGGTTTTGTGTTCACTGTTGCAGGCACTCCCATTCTGAAGCCTCAATTCACGATGTTGGAGTTGGAAACTGTGGTTGAGGTTCTTGAGTGGACAAAATACAAAAGAAGTCTGTGATCCCTACAGCTTTTCACACAATGTTCAGATTTGAAATTGGCATCAGTGTTCAAAGTGGTTTTAGCCCTTCTGGTAAGTGCAACACCAAAAACTGGCCTTCAGTCATGAAGAGCATCTTTTGGTTCTTATGAAGACCACTTTTTGGGCCATATTTTGGTTGGTTTGATTGTGAAGAGCAAGTCCTTCACAACTATTTGGGGAGGGACTAGATACTTGACTGAGTGGGAATTCAAATTGTTGGGTAAGAACATCTGAGGGCCTTACCTGGCATCATGAAGCTCGAATTTATTTGAGAAAAGAGATGGGGAATGAGAGAAAGCACAAAGCACTTCACCAACCACAAGGTTCTCTCATTGGAATGGCCCTTACTCCACAACTAAGTTGCCATGGTTTCTTTAGAACTAAGAAATTGTAGCCAGGTTCAATTTGATTCAACATTTAAAAGTTTTGACCCATTGGCAACTTTCACAATCAACACCATCTACATGTGTTTTTGTGGCTTCTATTAAAATTTGTGCAATATTATACATCATTGGGCTCCAAGTTCTTAAAGGCTGAAGGCCACTGGGGATGTTAAAATCATGCTCATCATAAGAGCAGCTCCACCATCATCAGTAAAATGGCTTATACAAAATAGTGGGGATGATGTACTGTCTTTAAATGGTGTGCGAATACATTTGGATCTCTAAATTTCAACACTGTGCATTGGTCTCCACACAGGCCAGTACTTAAAAATGATAGCTTCTGATTAGATGGCCATAATGATTAGCCCGGGTGCTGGCATTTAACTAGTCTCTCACCTTATTCTGTCCAATTTCATATGTTTACTGAAACAAAGTAAGACTCTATGTCCAATTTCATAAGTAGTGTTAGAGGCCCATGTAGGGGGTGTGGGGGTGTGTATGAAGAACAGGTCCATACACACTATCCAATGGATGGTGCAAGTAAACCCTCTTATTTGCACCTCAAACTGCCTAGGGAACTAGGTATGTAAGTGGGTAAATATCATAAATAAGCAGGTTGGAGAATGTAAGTGGTCCCAATGTAAGTAGGTAATTAGGGTTCCTATATAAGCATTATCTAGGTAAGTATTAATGGGAATATAAACCATTTCCTATGTAGATAGGTAAGTTGGTAAGGTGCTTGGTGGCTACAACTAAGTAGATGCATGTGGATGGTTAGTATACTGCTAATCTCCGTTGGTTAGGTATGGGAGAGGAAATCAATGAAAACAAATTGTTTGCTATCCATAGATCATCCATCCTGGATAGTATACTGTCAGTGTTGGGTGGTTCTTTGATTTTGTTAAGAACCTTTGGTTCTGAGTTTCTAGCATATAAAAATAAATCAAAGAATCTTCAGTTTGGTTGTTTGAATTTTCAGAACCTCAGAACCTCTGCATTTGGGATTTTGAGATATTTCAAGGAATGGTCCATCTCATGAAAGAAGTTGCAAAGAACTGATGATTTAGTGTAGGTTCTTGACCTAATTCTTTGATTTTCTAAAACCCTGGTTAAGGGTGAAAACTAATCCTATGATTGTTTGGAACCTGTGGTCAAGGGTCAGAACTGATTCTTTGATTTCAACAATCTATCAGTCAAGAGTGTATATATGCTCTAACCTTAGCCAACAGTTCCAAAAAGTGAGAACCTCTTAAAATTGGTCGAGACTCAAGACCAGTTGGATGACCTTTTACGCTTATGAAAAACCTCTGATTCTGATTCCAAAAAATTCGTGTTGTACAGGTAAATTGGGCTGGTGATTAAGCATTTAAATGCTCAGGGCAGGCCGGATCCAAGGGGAGGGCTCCGTTGTGTTTGGTGTCCAAACTAAACTTGAACCTCTCCTCTTGGCGCGTCTGACACACTAACAATTGTCGAAAACGGATAAAAAATGAGAAAGTTACTTCCCCCAAAGTAAAGGGGTCAAGAACTCAAAAAAAAGGAAACCACCTAACATTACAATGCTAGTTCCCGAACACTGAAAAAATTCCTTTTCACGCTCTGAAACTATCAGAGTTCCAATACGATTTGTAAAACTTCAGGTGGCGCTCCTATAGCACTTTAAATCGTTTAAAATGAATAAGAAATAAGAAAGTTATGATGTTTGAATGTAAAAAGAGTCAAAATGAAAAAAAAAAAAAAAAAAAACAGTTTTGCAATTCGAAAAAACGTGTTTCTTTACTGCTCTTTTTGGCTGGTCTTGTGGCTTTCCATTTCAAAGATGATTTGTAAAGCTTGAGAAGGCAATCCTAAAACATTTTGAATCACTCAAAATGGAGAAGAATTGAGAAAGATCTGCCAAAGTGTTCCGTCATAGACAGGTGCTTGGTGATGGGCCGGGTTACCTTATCCGGTTCCAGGTCCATTTCCTTCATAAAAAAAAAGTAGAATCAGTTTTTTTGTTTTAAAAAATAAGACCCTGTTCCAGTTCGGTTCTCACTAAACCGGATTCGAACCAGCGGCTCTTCCACGCCAAAGTGGGCACCCGCCCAACACTGCTCGAGGACACCGTTTTGGCGGGATTGTGCCCTGCTGGGTCCGAGACGCCCTTTCAGCGGGATCGATAGATACATAGAGTTTCTTGAGCATTTCTATAGCGGATTCGTATTGTGTTGGATCGGGCACGTAAGAAAATCTGCCCCATTTAGGGAGTTCTGGTCATTATTGAGTTGCCTTTACGAGCAGCCCAATGTGGCCGTTGGCAATGAGCTGCAGATTTACTTCTCAGTGGTTGGCAACTTGGCAGGCCCATAAAGAGAAAGATCCGATTGCTACATTGGAAACAATACCCTTGGCAAAAGTGAGTTGTGATGCTGCAGGCTACAAGCTGGTCTCCAGTGAGTTTTATTCATTTTTATAAGAAGCATACCATCATCATCAGGAGGCACGAAATTTTGTTGCCAAAACTCCTGATCCCAGCAAGATTGTACAAGATTGAACATAATATTCGTGCACCTTCCAAACTCGATCTTCCCCGAATTGCTGCAGGGCGCTTGCACACCGGCCCCCAGCCTGTAGGCTCTTTGCTGTTCCCTCTAGTATTAAATACTGTCCCATCATCTAGAAATCTGCAAAGTTTGTCAACTTCACTCTCTGCTAGATTTTTGTCCCTTGCATGCTGCTGGCTCTTATCAGCTGGACGACGTTGTCGTACCTAACTTTTCTCTCCATTGATCTGATGTCGCTCTTAATATGCTCTGCCCAATTTCTGCTGAAATCGAGTCGATCTCTTTTTTGATGGGTAGAGGGCGAAAAAAATGTTTTCAAGAATGTTGAAATCTCTGGCTGGGGCATTTTTTCCTTCCAGAGTCCATACCCTAGAGAGGATTGAAGAAAGTACTAGTGCAACGAGTCGTTCTTGAGCTTTGAAGATTCCATGTCTGTAGGGACTTTAAGAATCTTGTTGGTCGACTTCCTTGAATTTCAGAATGAGGACGTAGATGGATTGAAGAAACTTCTCTTAGATTTTTGGTCTATTAAGAATCGAATGCCATAAAATGTCATGGTCTTGGGGCAGCTTTAGCAGCAGCTCAGGTCTGGATCGGCTGAGAAGTAGACTGTTGTAATCGATGGCATGATGAAAGGAGGAGCTGCTAATGCTTCTCTTCAATCGTAACGCTGCTCTTCATTTTCATGCATTGAGAGATCAACAACTCCTGGAACAACACGAAGCTTCTGCTCAATACGGGGATCGAGTCCAACTACTCGAAAAGTAGTGAAGGATCATTCGCGTCTTCGGATTCCATGGCTGCAGAAACGTGCACCGATATTGTTCTTGACAACAGCTCCTCGACCGGCCAGAAGCTGCAGCAGCATGCAGTAGGAGCTGTGCCTGCATTGTCTTCACCAGTCAAAACATCATGCTTGCTCGTAGCGATGGACGCCAACAACAGCAAGGAGCTCTCCGTCTCGGGCCTTATTTACGCACTCCAACACGTCGTTGGGAAAGGCGATGTCTTGAAGCTGCTAGGGATAATCACGTACATTCGGCACGCACTGGGGTACAAGTGCCGGGTCGAGGAAAACAACCACGCATGGTTGGGTGCGAATCCCCGTCACCTCGAAGACGAGCTCGCGTTCCGTAAGCAAATGCCGTCCCGAAGTTTTGATAGTGAAAGAAGCCCAAAAACTGGAAGCACACCATGTGGTGCTCGATCACAAGAGCTTGAAGAACCGATCAATGCGCAAATACTACGTCGACAATCCTTCTTGTTGCGTCACGCGCATACGATCACGCGCCGGCTCCCGCGTGGACGTTGTACGCTCCATTCGGTCTCTGACCACGGTGCTGCCTCCTGGATTTTCCTTGGTTTCACCAAAATCTCCTCGCAGACCTGAAACAGATCCTGAAGCCCTGGCATTGGTTTCTTCTCGAACTCGATTTCTAGCTGAGGACCCGTACAAATCCTCCATGTTTTCATCATCAGCTTCCGTCGCTTCTTCTCAAGGTAGTGAAGCTAAGAAGGGATTGCACGCCGCACAAGACGTTAGTTCGTTCACAAGTTCGACTACCGAGCCTTACGACATTGACGACCAAATCTTCATCAATGCGCAAGTACCATCAGAAGCAGAGCTTGGGTACGACAGCAATGACCTCTTCAGCATCATCATGCACGATTCCTTCTTCGACACAAACAACTACCGCACCTCCTTCGCTGGGTTTCCAGTTCCGACGACGCTCCCAGCTCTGAATCCCGAGCTGCATGCAGACTCGAAAGTTAATCTGCTACAAAGCTCGGCCTTGCGGGATCAGACCAACGCTTCCAATGCTCATGCTGCTAGAGAGGAGGAGGATGATTTCTCGGATTGGTGGAATCAGGTTGGAACCATTTACCGAAGGTCTGACCCATGAGTGAAAACCGATCCTCATGAACCTCAGATCGACAGATCCTCGTGATTGTCAGATCCTTGGATCTGAATTCTCTACGTATCAGTTCACTGCTGTGGGTTCTCGAATCTTGAGACGGTTCAATCTCTCAAAGACAATGTGAGAGCTTCTAGTGCGCAGTATAGTTTTTTGGTTGACAGGAAGCTTTGAATTTGTCTATAGGCTACAGTAAGCTGTAGGACTCTGCTAGGTAACTCACAGAATCTGCATAGAATCCATAAGTGCGAGCTCTGTGAGGCAGTTGATGTAAGACTGTCGAAGTTAAGAGATTCAAGTGATGCTTCACGATATTCTAGACTGTTCAGTTTTTCTTGGTTTTGATGCCAAGATGTACAAATTGATAGATAGAAGTTAGGATTTTTTCTTTTGTCTCAAGCTCCATGGTTTGTGTAAGCATGAACTCCTGGCACAAAAAATCTTGCACCATTTAGGAGTTCTTGCTTCCATTTAGAAATTCTGAACCATTTTGGACCTTTGTGGTCTACATGGTGTAATTAGGTGGAAAATCATTGAGAAAAATTGTATCTCTCTGCAAATTCAATTGTCTTGGCAAATCATTCAATTCTTCTGTGCAAATTTCTTGGCCAGGATCTCAGGATGAGATATCCTGGGTAATCTCTGTTCTAAGGATTTCACTAGCAAGCTTCTCAGAAACTCCATATATGACCAAGAACAATTCAAATAGTCACAATCGGTGTTAAAGACTCCAAACCCGGCTGTTGTAGATCAGTTGCGTCTAGACTGGAATTCATAGCTACTGATTGAGCACCAACATAGAATCTGTCACCACAAGACAACCTACCTCCTTTGTGCTTTAATTCCACATGAATAATTTTGAAAAACATTCGTAGTACTTTGAGTGAGCTTATTCTAACTGAACATGCCTGGAGCTCTCTGCATGCCAGTGTGCATTTGAGAGTCTAATGCATTCACCAGGCTGGCATAGAGTGTAATAACAAATTGGATTAACACCCTTTCTTTTTCCAAGTATGGAGGCGCACATGTTCTCACCCTTGTTCACTCAGGCTCCTGCCCTCATTCATAGGGGCTCAAACCTTTGAAGACCCTCAGAAATGCGTGCCTTTACCCAACCATTGCACATGAATTCCAAGCAGTTCTCATTTTTCCCATTCAAAAATTTGAAGCTATAATACACATCAGCAAAGTTTGGACCAGTTTTCCATAGCTAGTGTGAAGCAATGCCACACAAGCGTGCCATATACTGTAGCTACTCCCAACAGATACTTCTCTGATTCAGATCAAGAATTATTCAAGGGCATGAATGACAACTTATGAAGACATTGCAACAATAGAAGGCAGAGTCCTGAACATATTCCATTCCTCCTGTTACAGCTTCAATTATACAATTGCAGAGATCACATCCTCAAAAACTGGACTAATACTTAGTAGAGGACCAAGTTGATTTCTACATCAAAAGAGACAATCCTCAATTCCACAGCTGAAAGAGACCATCAAAGGATTAATGTACACACTACAAACACAATTGGTGTTGAATTTGAACCGTGCAAACCTGCTACTGAATGAAAACTGGGAGGGGCAACATTAAAACCATAAAAAATAGCTTTAATATAATACAAAACAGTGGGAGAGATCCTGACTTTCCTTATATATAAAGAGAAAGGGTGGGAGAAAGGGTCTCCAAATCACATACCTTAGGACTAGCAATTGATGCAATCAACCAAAGCTCAAAAAACTTGTGTCTATGCAGAAAACGGAAGATGAAATTGGATTTTTCTGAAACATATCAAAGGCAAAGTCCTCCCTTTTTGAATTCTCAATCCATTGAATATAGCACATTTGAGCAATAAATGGTGCTTTTCAACATTATATAAATCAACCCTAGTTGTGTGTGTGCATGTATTGGATTGACTTCATTTTCTAAGGCAAAGTTTGGGTTATGTAATAGGGAGCTTAGATTGCCTCCACAGTGGACAAGAACTAAGTCCATTAATTTTCCATTTATGAAAGGTATTATCTAGATACTAATTGATTAAAAGTCACAATTGTAAATAGCATGGCAAGTTGTATCTAGATGTATGCAATGGCCAAAAGGCATGCAACCAAACTCACATGTGACAACCTATGTATGAGGAGGTGAAATTATAAATTTCCTTCTTCAGAGCACATCCATAGATGATTAGAGGTGCTTGATTGCCACCCACCTCATCACTACAGTCACACTTCTTCAATTATTTTCACAATCGATTGTTGGAACCCATACAGCCAACTGGTGAACCTGTGATTGTGGGCCTATGTACCATCACATTATTCACCAAATCTTTTGGATTTGTTTTGAGTCCTCCAAAAGATACTAGGGAGCCTAAAAAAATTTAGAACGTTCCCATCATACACAATCGGCATGCAAAATTTCCATTAGCTAAGAAGATATTGAATGCTAGGTAGGATGTGGCGATGATTTATCACATTATGTCTAGTAATTCCTTGGAATCTGGTCTATGCAATAAGTCCTTATTGGGTTGGCCAGTGCCAAGACACAAGGCACACTAACTTCCCTTTCCTTGTCACCTTCTTTGACAAATAAAAACGTTAATTAAATTTTTATTTGTATTTCTAGTTACTTTGTAAAGCATAATCTTCTTCTCAACCCTCTGCAGCACCTTACAATTGTGTATGGTACCTTCAAGGTGGTAGATTCAGATTATGTCAGTGTTTTATATGTAGGAGAAGCTTCTATCAACATACCCTTCTCCTATGTAAAGGGTCACTGTGGCAATGACACTATAAAGACTGTTGCAGTGATTGAGACAATGAGGAGGGACAAGCTAATGAATAACAGTTACTCTGGATTGTAAAAGTTACTATTCTGGATTGTGTAAAAAGTACTTTCTGGATTGTGTAAGTTACTATTCTTGCAACAAACAAGATTTCTTCAACCTATTGAGAAAAAAAAAAAATTAAAAAAAAAAAATGCAGCAGAGCTCTAGGTTAAGGAAGGGCAGGTCACATCAGGGGTTATGTTTTTCTCAGGCTCGGAAACTTGGGTGATTACTACCATGACCTCAAACTACATAATTTCCCCTCTGGACCTGCCCTTTCCCTACAATTAATCCAGCAATCCTGAAAAAAACCGGGGAACCCAAGCATGCATCAACTAAACCCACAGGAAGGCGAATCTCTAGGTGTTGGAGACACCATTTAAATTACAGGAGAGACGTTTCACAAGCTAATGGAGTGAGAGTGACTTTGCACAGGCTGATGATCTCCTGCTACTATTTCACCTCTGAATCCAGATCCAGCAAGGCCAGAAAATTCCAACCCTATTGTCTCAATCTTAGGATTGGCACCAGAACGCATGATGACAGTATCTTCACTTGGTTTTATGAGCTTCTCCTCACAGGAACATCCACTGCTACAATGAGCACCACCACATGACATGATGCCAATGTGTACATTCTCTCTATATGACAATTGTTTGTATGAGAGAGAGAGAGAGTGTGTGTGTGTGATCTTGTAAAAGGCTCTTGTCTAGTATTGCCTTCAACAACGATGAGTGTGGTCAGAAACGACGTGGAAGGAGATTCTTACCGTAGCAATTAGGGCATTCTGTGAACTCGTAGGTAGACATATTTTGATCACTTCCTGTTCATAGCTTTCCATTTCCCTGCTGTCCCACCACACATGTCACGTGCACAGTTTCAAGAGGGCGGGGTTCCTGGTTAAGAATCTGCTTACAAACCCCACATCTTAACTGTGACAATCTGGTTCACATAACAGCTTCTTCTGAATCCACAACCAAAACTTCTGGATCGACCCCTGTATTCCATCAGAAGATTCTACGCAAAGAAAATCTCTTCATAAAATGAAGATTCTGTTGGTTGGGTGGACATTGGGCCGGGGCTTGCATGCGAGATTTTGCTAGTTCTCGGAAACTTCCTCACAGATTTATGTTTTTGTCCCCAGAGATGCAGTAGTAATTGGCATCTTCCCTGGTCCCTTTTTTTCTCCATCCTCTTCCAAATCACCTACTCAGACCTGCCTCAAATTAGAAAAGGGGCAACGAATGCACGAGAACGGACCCCAGTTTCAGCATGTCTAGATTGAGCCATTGGCATCTTGTGATCGATCAACGCGAGTTCCCTCCGTCATCTCTACAGCCAGTAGCACTACCACGGCATGACCGGCAGAAAAACGAGGCTATGTCCGATAGCAAAAATAGATGATCCGTTGGTCCTTCAGCACATCACATGTTGCAAATTTCTTGAGTCGTCAGGGGGGACATTTACTGAATCACAAAGAATCTGTGATTCTACTACTTGTTACCTCCAGCAGTCAAGCCCTATTCTGGCACATACTCAAGCAATCTACACATGCTCAACAGACAGATCCTCTTCGAACGCAATTAGCGTGTCATTGAAAAGCTCCATTCGACGAGAAACTCGTGAGATCCAAATTATGGTACCCGAAATTGCCTGGCCTGCAAAGTTCATGCTTCAACTGATCGATGTAATGAAGGCAAGGTTACCAAAAATACTTCCACAGTGCTCGAGAAAGGCTTTTTAGGATTCAGTTGATCGATGTAATCAATGCAAAGTTACCACAAATGTTCCCACTTATTTTGAGAATGAGCTTTTATGAATCAATTCATTTGTGATCAATGCTAAGTTACCAAAAACGCTCCCATTCGTCTTGAGAAATGAACTTTTATGATTCAATTGATCAATGTGATCAACATCAGGTTCCGAAAAATGTTCCCATTGGTCTTGAAAAAAAATTTATGCTTCAGTTAATAGACACAATGAATGCCAAGGAACCAAAAATGCTCTCCCTATTCTTGAAAACAAGTTTCTAGGTGTAGGAGGATTGTCTGCAAATATACCCTTCCAGATTTTGGATCTCAAATCTGGAAGGGTCCATTTGAAAACCCTCCCCTTGTGACTACCATGAGGAGGGCAGCCTACCTTCCAACACAAAATCAAAATAATGAAATAAAAATGAAAGCAAATTGAAATTTCCAATTATCTATGGAGAGGGTAGCAAGGTAATTAGTCCAATAGACTAATACCTTCCCAACCTTGGTGCCCTAGTTTTGTTAAGCTGTTATTTTCCAACAAACTACTTGCAAACTATGTGACCATCTTACAATATCTACCTTCTAGCAAACTACAACATTCTAAAAAACATGTTCTAAATGTAACACAAAGAAATATAATAAACAAATATGAAAATTATAGTATTTTATATCAAACTATAATAAATTATTATAATTCTAAAAGGGAAGTAAGGCAAAAGAGAAAGGAAAGAAAAATAAAACATAACACACAAGTCTCCCAACCTTCACACTTTTTTTGCATTGCTCTTTTTTTTGTTCATACAAGATTTTTCTCTCATTCTTCCAAAAACTCTCCATACAAGACTAATAGAAATCCATTTTCTAATCCCTTTTTTCCATAAATCACACAAGGTCCATATTCCTCACACAAAAGTAGGCCTCTTTATTATAATACTTACATAAATCCCTCCTAGTTGATTGGTAAACAAATATCAATCATTCATTTTCATGAGCTAACTAATCTAATGCCTTCATTTTCAAAAAAATTAAAAAAGACAATAAAAAATCTACCACTAGTAATTATCTTAATTATGAAAAGGTCATAGGACTAGCTAGTCTAGGTATATCCTCTACCCTTAACAATCTTTTAATGTCATTTTGTTGTTATGTTTTTCTTTCTATTTTTTCTGCTTGAATGCCATTTTTGCTACATTATTTTTTTCGTTTCTTTCTTTTTATTTTTGCATCATTGTGTACTTCCTTTTTGATTTTCAATGTTTCTTCATATTCATTTATTTATTTTTTGATTATTTTTTGCTTTCATTTGTTGTGCAAGCTTGTTTTTCCTTGGTTAATTGTTCATTTCTTTTGCATCTCATATTCTACACACTTCATTTTTGTCATAATTATTCATTTTTGTTCTTGTCAAAGGTTTATTCACAATTGGGGTTCCAAAAAAAGGAAGAATGATTTTAGGACTTTTGTGGGGCTATTTTTTGCAAATAACATTTATTTCAAATAAATTTAAGTGAAAAAAATAGAATAGTCCAATTTAAGATTATTCATGTGACGGTGATGAGTTTTCACATTCACACATAATTGTGTACAATATTTTGGTTTAGCATTAGAAACGTAGAAAATCCTAAAATGATTTTCAATGGATAACCCAACATGTCTTTTGGCAAGATTATTTCATGCACATATGACCTGCACCTAAAGCTAAACATTTTGAACCCATTGAACATAATTCTTTTGTCAAATGGTTAAAAAAATGAGTCTTTTGCCTTGTAGCCTTTTCTTTCAAAATTCAAGACTTTGAAATTTTTATATGATTTGGTTTTTTATCAAGTTCATCCCATGAATAGAAGGGGGCATGTTTTTGTTGTACAAAAAGTTTGAAATCAACTATATGACTTGATGCATTCCTTTTGATTCCTTTAAAAAATAATGTAGTTTAGACATTTGATATAGTTAGTTTATAGGATTCAAAAGTCAAAATGACATTTACATTGTAACCAAATTACTTTTAAATATTTTTATTAATTTAACAAGACATCATTTTATCTATTGGCATACAACAATCCACTACAATTATAATATTAATGTAGACTAAATAGAAATCCAAAGTTCTTTTCTGCAGTCTTTTAAATATAGGTCATTGTTTTTTGGTACTCCAATTGTGAATACACCTTTTATTCACAATTTTCTTGTAGTGCTTCAACTTATCTCTTTTATCTATTGTTTAGTTTTTTTTTAAAAAATTGTTTTAAAAAAAATTGTTTTAAAAAATATTGTGTAGGTTTTTTCTTTTTTTTATTTGATGTCTTTTTTATGTTTTTTTTATGTGTGTGCATGAATTGGCATTGTTTTTAAAAATTTTCTTTGTAAATTTCTTCATCTACAACCTTTATTCTCTTTCAAATTGTGTGGAAATGGACAACATGTTTTTCAACATCATTTATAATTTTTTAAATTTAGGTTTTTAATAATAATATTGGACCTTCTTCCAAAAACATTGTAAAAAAACATTTGAATAATTTATTGATGAATTTTGTTTGAAGGTTTATTTGAATTAAACCTTACATAACTTAGTTAACTATTTGTTATTAAATATGTTGGATCAAGGTTTACATCATCCATACCTTATCAACCTTCTAGGTTAAAGTTTATTCCATAACTATTACAACATCTACACTTTTTTTTCCCATTTTTTAGGTGTTGGGATTTTATGGTTTAGTGATGGATTTTATGTTTACCTACAATTACTTGAGTTAAAAAAATTTCTTCAGCTTCTTGAAACAAATGTCATTATTATATTATTTGCAAACTTTTACTAGCATCTAGTTTCTTTGAATGTTAATGTTTTTGAAATCCATATTGCCATGAAGGGTTCTTGGAACTAGGTTTTTTGTCCCAATCTATTGTTGCTAATGTCATATGGTTCATATTGTTATTGTTTCAATTGATTTTCATGTGCTTCTTGGCATTGATGATGAATTTGTTGTTAATGAACTATTTCCAAGTTTTGTTTATTTGAAGTTGATGACACATAATTGGATAATGTTAACAAAGGGGTCATAAAGCTAGCAAACTCATTGAAGTTTCAACTAAGAATGCCTTTGATGAATGGCAAAAGTTTTAACTTTATGAAATTGAAATATTTATATTAAATTTGTTTGAAAATGAAGATTTTGTTATGGGGCTTGTGGATTGGTTATCATTGTTTATTCTTCAAGTTGTGAAAAGAAATGAAAGTGTCTACCTTCTTACCAAATAACTACATTGATATAGCTTTTTGATTTGGGGGCTAATCCTCCCACCCTCCCCCCCCCTTATCTCGTCTCCTCCCTCTAATTCTCACCACCTCTGTCTCCGCCTTTCTGATTCCCCCCCATTAATGGCCTAAGTACTGGGCAATTACAAACGTCGTGTCCAGGCCTCCTGCATTCCTTGCAAAGACGCGGGGCTCTGCCAATTGTCTCAAAGGCGCTTGGTTCCCGACGCGTTGATGATATTGGTTGGCGGCTTGTGGCACGCGTGGCGACAACAGCAATGGATGGGCATCCGCGTACACGGGCAACGACATGCTAGAGAATCTGTATTGCAGGTGTACCAACTTGTAGATCTAGTGCAAGCCACCACTACTTGTGTACCGCACTCATTGGTAGGCTCTGGTTTGTAGCACGCAGATCATAGATTGTGGTCACTGAAGGAAGTCCCATAACAATCTCGAAGCGGGGGTCTGGTTGCGGATGGACTTTGCGCCCTGCATGCTCTTTAGTAATTGTAAATTGAAGGTGGATCTTGATGAGAGCAACTGAAGAGACCTGTCGGACCACCTGTGAGGAGACGGAGGTATACAATAAATATAGGGAAATAATACAGGAGGTCAAAGGAGGAGTCCAACGGAATTGGACTCAGAAAAGGAACTTCTCCACCTGACCTCTCTGACCCCCAACCTAGTCCACAACATAAGACTTGATTAAATGGAAGTAGGAAGCTCTACACACCTGGTCATAGAACATGTCTGAGTGAACAGGATTGCGCCGCTCCTTCTACTGTGAGATGGCAGTATCAATCTTTTGATACTGATCGGCAAGAAATTGCAGTACACGTTCGACCACAGTCATCATGTCACCAATGCTAACCTACAGGCGCTGCTTCAACGCTGAGTGTGCGCCTTCCACACGTGATGAGGATGACGACTCGAAATGTGGCACTTTGTCAACATATGCGCCAACAAAATATGTCTTATACTGCATCCAGGAAAGCACATACTGCACAGCACGCGGCTGGGTACCCATCCACTCCGTTTGAATCTGCACCAGCTTCTCCTGCAGCTCGCCTCCGTGCTCGCTCGCATCACCCCTGAAAACAATGTCATGAACGTTTGCCAGTCCTCTTCAGTGAAGCCTGTCCGATGCTTCGCCATCACGTTCTTGCAGATATGCCATCGGTAGAGCATCTTGTGGGTGATGGGAAAAGCAATCTTGGTCGCTCGCATTAGTGCCAACTCCTGATCGGTGACAATGGCGAGCGGCAGGTAGTTGCCCATAAAGCCTTTGTAGGTGTTTAGTGCCCACTCATAGTCCTTAATCGTCTCTGCACTGAGAAACACAATGGCCGATGTGAAGGTCGCCCCAGTGCAAGCAAAACTAACAATGTGAAGTAGGGGCATCTTGAACCTGTTCATTTTATAGGTGCAGTCCATGGTCAGGATCGTTCCAAAGCGACAAGTAAGTTATACAGCCTTGGTGCTTGTGAAGGCGAGTCATGTTAGGCGCCCGCCAGCATTAACACAATGGGTGTTGGGTACATCCAGTTTGATCAAGGACGAGAGCAAAGCCTCCATTGGCGTCCGGCCATCAAGCTGCTCGATTCTGTGCTGCCTCTTCAAGTTGTATATGTCGCATGCGATGACGTGCTCGCCCAAAGGTTCCGAACGTATCAACGTCAGGATCTGAGCAGGCGCAACACCAGCAGCGGACAAAGTGCGAACGTGTTCTTTTACCTCGTTGGTCATCTTGCGGTGAGACGGATGCGCAGCCTCACGAGTCAGCGACGGGTGGTTGTGCTCTCCGCATTTCACACGCAACGTCCAGCTCCTGACTCGATTACGACGGCCTTGCAGAAGAAAGGGGCAGCCGGTCAGGACCGAGCTCGAAGGGCGTTGGCATGTTACCTCTGTTAGGCCATGGCGATCATCGCGTGTACCAGACTTGCCGCAGTGCAGCAATAGGACGCCCATCTTGTAATCAGACCGCTTGGTGGTGACAATATAGAGATGAGCGGCGGCATGCTGTCTGCACGCAGCCTTCAAGGCATCGACATCGTCGTAAGTGGCCTCGGGAAGGGGGTTCATGGCGTGGCGGTACAAGGAATGGGGGGGAATCAGAAAGGCAGAGACGGAGGTGGTGAGAAGCCAAGGGAGGAGACGAAATAAGGGGGGGAGGGTGGGAGAAGCAAATCAGCAGGGTGGGAGGATCAGCCCCCTTTTGATTTTTATTTTTTTTAAATTTTTTTGTTTTAGTTTCTTAACCTTAATCCTTTTACCAAAAAATGTTTAAAGGGTTCTGGTTTGCTTCAGTGTATAGAATGCACTACCCCATGCAGTTTTTTTTGTAAGCTTTTTATCAAAATACCATACAATGCAATGCAAGGTGTTTTTTAATGAAAATTTGAAATTGCAATAATGTAATATGCAACAAACACATCACAAAGTTGCTGAGATATATCCATAAGGCCTATTCAAGTTTAAAGTTCCATAAAAAGGAAAAAGAATTCTAGGAATTTTGTAGGGCTACTTTTTATAAATAACATTTATTTCAAACAAATTAAAGTGGGAAAAATTGAATGATCCAATTTATGATAATTCATGTGATGGTGGTGAGTTTTCACATGCATACATAATTATGTATCAATATTTGGGTGTATAACCCAAAACATAAAAAATCTCAAAACATCTCAAAATGAGTTTCAATGGGCAATTAAACATGTTTTTTTGCAAGATCATTTTTTGCACATGTGATTTGCACCTAAAGTTAAACATTTTGAACCTCTTAAACATATTTTTTCGCCAAATGGTTAAAAAATGAGTCTTTTGCCATGTCGCCCTTTCTTTCAAAATTTTAAGACTTTGAATTTTTTGTATGGTTTAATTTTTCATCAAGCTCACCCGATGAACATGTATTTTCGTAAAAGGGGACATCTTTTTGTTGTATAAAAAATTGAAATCAATTATATGACTATGCATTCCTTTTGATTATTTTTTCAAGAAGTGCAATTTAGACACTTAATATAATTAGTTTAAAACTCAAAATCACATTTGGGTGATTCAATCCAAATTAATTTAAAACATTTTTATTAATTTTACAAAGACATCATTTTATATATTGGCATACAATAATCCACTACGATTATAATAATGTAAAATAAACAAAAATCCGAAGTTGTACTTTGTAGTCCTTTAAAAACAGGTCATTACTTTTTCGTACCCCAACTGTGGATATTACATCCCATAGTAATGAATATAAGTGGTATGTTGGTAATATTGTTAAAACACCAAATTCATGTCTTATTAAAAACAAAACCTCATTCATGTATGGAAATGTTACAGTTAAAGAATTATTTGTTTGATGAACAATTTGTGTATTTTCATCAATATCCATTAAATATATATTGTCACCAATTTTTAGGCCCATCCATTAACATGACTATGCAAACTTGTGTATTTGGATCTTTTTGAAACTATTGAAAATTGTTCACATAGGAAAATGACTAATTTTATTAAGAAATGATAATATGAAACCAATTTTGAAAATGTTAACAAGGAAGTATATTAATAACCACCTATATTTTTCTGTTTGAAAGTAATCTTCTTAAGGTTAAAGTCAAAATATTCATAAATATGACTTTTCATTAAATATTAACAATTTATATATTTTTGAATGCAAGTTCAGTTCAATAATGGCACATGTCATATGGTTCGAATGTTTAAAAAGCTTGACACAAAAATTTGTGCAATTTGTATGTTGAAGTGGGAAGGATGTTGGAAATGTGTAAAACTTTTCTAACATTCAAGAAAATATTGAAAGACTATAACATCATATCAAAAATCTTACATTCAAGTAAATTGAAAACTTAAGGTTTATGGTTTAAGGTTTATTTTGTTCTTTTATGTTTTTATTTTGTGATTCTATGGTTTGGTTGTTGATTACCACCCATTAATTTTAAGGTTAATTTTTTTGAATAGTTCAATCCAAATGACACATGTTTTCAATATGCAAATGTAAGACAAAACATTCTCTTCATGTACTTTTACAAGATGAATTTCCTCATATACTTTTTATAAGATGGAAATGGAAAACAAACAATATGGGATAAGCATTCCAATTATAAAGTGTAGTTTGTAATTAAATAACAATTAAAATATTTATTCCATATCTTTTATCTTTTTTCCCCATTTTGCAAACTATATAAATAGTAGGTGAGTAATTAATTGATTGGCTAATTAACAAACTAGTTCAAAAACTAAAAATAATTAATTAATTAAGCACAATTAGTTACTTACATTTACCAACTCACCAACAAACTACCCATTATTATTTGATAATTTGGTAGTAATTAGTAAATATAATAAATAATTTTAATGATTACTATTTTATAGTAAATTAGATTAATTATTAATTTAAATAATTATCAACTACCAACTAATTAACTACCTTCTACCTATTAATTCAATAGTTGTTGATTAAAACATAAATTATTTAAATTATCAAAAAAATTATAAATTATTACATAATGATAAATGTAAATAATTAATGGATTGAAGTAGATTTCAATAAAATTTTGATTTATAATTACAAGTAATAAAAAGTAGTATCAATAACATTAATACTAATTTTTATTAATTATATTAAATAATAATAATTTTTATGAAAATCATAAAGAGATTTTTTTTTGGAGAAATTATGTGTGATGAATTATAAATATTACCTAATATGTAATTAATTAATTACATATTACTTAAATATTATGTATTAATTAGGTAGTGTGTACTATATGGTTCAATATAACATAATTAAATAGATGAATATATTATTATACATTATTTATTATATTCTAGAATAGCTTAATATACATCAATGTATAAGTACATCACATATAAATAACCAAGTTGTGATGACTTTTGTGTTTAATTGGATGTAAAGGTTTCTTTTTGGATGATAAGTTGAAAAATATAATCAACTTGAAAAGATGAAAAAATTAATAATCACAAACTAGTTGCACCGTAAATGGAAGAGAAATAATAGGTTGAAAAAGGTTGGTGATTAGTTGTAAAAATGATAAAACATAGTTACAAATGACATTTAGTTACATATAGTTGCAAATTAGATTTTTTTTAGTAAAAATGTTCCATTAATTTATTTAAATTCACTATGGATTACCTTATGGATCATCTAATTTTCATTTTCAAAGAAGTTGTCCATAACTAGTCTATTGTCTAGTTTGATGATAATCCAAGTTTTCACCTTTTTTACACCTTAGACCTAAATGGAGGAGTGTTGAAGTTTGGTTCATTTCTTCTCCTATTGGTAACAATCAACTTTTAACTTATTGTTGATACCTTAACATTTTCACTTTCCTTCTTTGAAAGAAAAAAATTTGTTCAAAAAAATTAGAAGAAAGGTGGGCATTGCATGAATGGAGGAGGTTTTCATTCCATGAGAGTACATGATGGAGGTGATGGGTCATCAAGACCCAATCTAATATGGGAAGTTTGTTCTTCCCCTTTTCCATTTCTAATTCTTCATTTTGGTTTTGTGTTTGTGTTTTTTGTTTTTTTTATGAGTTTTTATTTTGTTTTTTGCTTTTAGTTGTTTCTAATTTTTATGTCCATGTAGTTTCACTTTAGTTTCCGATTGTTGTTTTTTTCTGCAAATACATTCAAATGAATAAACATTTTCGATATAAAATGCCTTTTTATTGAGGAAAGTAGGTTTTTGAAAAGGCAAAAATATTATTTCTTATTTTTTCATTTTTGGTGTTAATGTTTGTTTTTTTAATTTATTTTTGGGATCTAATTGGTTTTCTAGTGTTTGGATGAATCAATGCATACTACTAATAATTCTATTCATGTGAAGACGATAAGCTCTTTATTTTTGTTTTGTTTGTTTGTGTTTGTTTTTTAATGGTTTTGTTTTTTAACAAGAGGATTTATTGAAGATCTTTGATATTGTACCTTTTGATGCTCTTGTTCCTATTGACAAGAGTTCAAGAACTACTACTATTGTTGTTTTAAAATCAAGAGTTTTTACTATTATTAGTCTTGTTTTTGTTGTTGTTGATGTTTCACATCAACAAATTCTATTGTTCATGTGATGTTCAAGAGAAGGCCATGGTATAGGTTCAAAATCTAAATATATTTCATGTTTTTGATGATGGTTTTTTAAATTTGATGCTTTATTTTGAACTTCCTAAAAACAAATAACAACTTGACACAATTCATGGGCAACAATAACAAGTTCTCAATGTTAACACAATTTAAGTCATGTGGTGTTCAAACATTTATATAATTGCCCAAGAACCATTATTTTTGTGGCATATCTGGAATCTAATCCAAAATCCATTATGGGTTTTGTCAAAGATCTAGCAAATAAGGCAATTTGATTTCTTTTGTCTTCCAAGATGTTATTATTATTGTTTATTGATTTTGGAGTTGAATTGGAGCTTGGGATTTAAATGGTGATACCTTTACATATTTAGTGACTTCACTTGGAGCTTGTGATCATCTAGACATTTAAGTTCATAATTTAGATTCATAATTAAATTCTTGGTTTTTGTTCATGCCATGGCTACTCTGACATGAATACTCTGAACTCTTGCTTGATGTTTTTGTGTTCAATTTGAAATTCGGAGTTTCAAATTATATTTTTCTTTCTATAATCGCTTTTGCGAAATAAAATTGATTTTACTTGTATGAAATTTGAATTTCAAATTACGTTATATAAATTTTAAATTCTTTAAATTTTTACAAGAAGTGGGAAAAGAAAAGTAAAGAAAAGGAAACATAAAAGTTGAAAATGAAAAGTGTACCTTCCGAAATCGGGCTGCACTGGGTGTTCCCAATTTTAGAAGGTACAATGCAAAATTTGGCCTAAGTAGGGTCCCAAAAATACACCGCTTACGATTCAGTTGATCGATGTAATCAATGGGCGGCTACCGAAAACGCTCTCAACTGGTCTTAATAACGAGTTTATGTGCCAGTTGATTGATATAATCATTGCAAGGCTACCGAAACACTCTCACTGGTATTGAGAACAAGATTTTATCATTCAGCTGTTCGATGTAATCAATGCCGGGTTAGCAAAAACACTCACACTGGTCTTGAGAATGGCGAGACTCTAAATGAGCTTTTATGCTTCTGTTGATCGATGTAATGAATGCAAGGTTACCAAAAATGCTCCAACTGGTCTTCAGAACGCGGTCCTATGCTTCAGTTGATTGATATAATCAATGCAAGATTATGAAAGTTGGTCCCACTGGTCTTCGGAATGCGTATTTATGAGTCCGTTGATTAATGCAATCAATGCAAAGGTTACCGTAGTAGCAACCTCGGAGAGAATTCTTCGTGTATTTATAAGGCAGATTACATTTAGTAATCAGGCTTACAAAGAGCCCTAGGACGGAGGGTGTGAGATTGTAACATCCCTGAGGTGCAGGATGTAAGCGAATAGGATTTTGAGAAGGGAATTTGTTTTAAAAAACATTTTAAAAAGACCGCATTTGAGGTCTTAGACAGCATCTCGTGGCCTCATCATATTTTTACATCCTTTCTTCTTCCCCTCTTTTGTTGTGAGTGATGTGCACAGAGATGCAGAAAGTTGGAGAGGAAACAGTGCAGAAGTTGAAATTGTAGTTGTTTTTTTCATTTTTTCTTCCCTCCCTTCACCCTCTAGAGTGTCTTACTTGGTTTTGCTTTGGAAGAACAATTAGCAGTGGTTCTTTGTGGTTTTTGAAAGGGTTCGGGCATTGTAATTCTGCCACGGTAGGGTGGATACAACAGCTCCAGGGTTCCTTCTCTTCTTGACAAGGTTTTTTCAATGGTGAGATACTGGAGAGAAGGATGGAGATTACTCATTCTTGATGGATGGATTTTGGAGGCTTTTTTGTGAGAATACCATTTTATGGGTTTTTAGGAAAACCTAAACCTTTGTTATGACTCAGTTGATTGATCTAATCATCATCAAGCCTACAAGGTAACCAAAAAACGCTTCCCGCTCATCTTGAGAACGCGTTCTCAAATCTATTTCAAAGAACCAGCTTTACAAAAACGTTAAAAAAACCATTTCTTTTTCACTCATAAGATGTAATCCCTACAACGGGATAAAGTGGATGAAAACTTAAACGCTGTCGTCAACCAGGCCGCTAGCTGCTGCGAAAAAAGAATCAGGTCCCCACTGGCGTACGTTGGTGGACAATCAATTGCTTTCTCGTGTGAAAAGGGTCCCATTTTGCAATACGCCAAGCGTATTTGTACGAATATGTGACAAGTCGTACGTATACGTGACAAGGAGAAACTGTTGCCATACTCCCGGAGCGTATTTGTGGCGACTTTTTTTCCAAGTAGGGTCCAGAAAACATCCATTTGGTATCTTCTTTCCTGTCTTCTTCTGTTGCTAGCCTTACTAATTTAGGCCAGGAGTTCCCTGATCATGACAGCTAAAAGTTGCAATTTTCTTACATGCAATGGTCTATAACAAATTGGAACCTTGAAGGGTGTTTGAGATCCGTAGGTAGCACAAAAAAAAGTTGGGATATACGACCCGATCAATTCGGCATTATGTATCCCCACCTACCTGACTGAGGTTGTGGCTGAACAGTACAGATGTCCGCCAAACATCCAGAGTTGATCTGTTTCCTGCAATGATAGTGTATGTTATACCTATGTCCTGAGATGGGTACTAACGCGGAAGGAAAGCTTAAATAGCTGTAGTTTTGTTTACAAACAGTGGTGTGCAGCTTGAAGATTCTACAAAGTCGGGAATTAACGACGCGAGAAAAAATGGCACAAAAATAGCATGGAGCTACACTAGTATTGTATTCCAGACTGCAATTTGGAGTCCGCACTGGAGGAATATAGCTAGCTTGACACACACTGAGCACCATATATAACAAGCAAGGAGCACAGCGTCAATCCACTCTCTAAAGGCCGAAAAACTTCAGTAATTTCGCGAGGAAGTTGGACATATAGAAGGTCATGCAGGGCATGCACGATATAAGAATCCGAAATCTTGAACAGTGTTTAAGAGCAGTTCCAGCGGTGCTCACTATCTGACCCTCGAAATTAAAATTGGATGATTAAAAAGTCAAAACATGCGGGGTTGGCTGAGCAAAATGGTTTTGACCCTGCATTTTAAAGCAGAAGACGCTTGTAAAGGGCACAGCAAAGCGTAACACCACCAGACAAGAGTGTAATACCTATGATCTGACCGCTGCTCCCTGTTTCTAATTTTCCAAGCATACCTACTGGTCCAGGTGGGTTGCTATTAGTACTCTCCCACATATTTCCAGTCCGAGTTTTAGTTTTATGGATAGGGTTAGAAATAAATAAATAACTAAGTTGGATGTGAGAAATATTTTTGCAGGGTCACAGACTGAGCACCGCCGTTTGTGATCTAAGAGAAGGCAATCCTGCGAGGAAAGTCATCAGCGTGGCACATGTGGTCTATGATTATATATTACAGGCAAAAGACTGACGTGAGTGGGTATCGCGGACGAATATCTAACCGGCGTCCCTAGTGTGATTGCTGATGATATACGCTGAGAAGCTGCATCGAACAATGACCACAGCTGAACCATAAGAACCAGTTGCTGAAAGTTGTTTCTCACATCCAATGGTTCAGCATCCAGTTGCCGTATTCTGGTTCAGCAACTGCGTGCAGCTCCTTGAAAGTTGCATTCATTCTAGAGTGTAAAGGATAAAAACTTCACTAATCATCCATAACATGGTCGAAATTACTTGTTTAGCATTCAAGGATGTGCCATGGAAAGAAATTGAAAATTTTAACACTGTTGAACAGCGTGCAGGTAATGACAGGACAGAAAGTTATCGAGCAGCTGGGGACGAGAAGGTAATGACGGTCCAGAAAAAGTTAAGGAGCAGACAATGAGTACGGGAGGAAAAGTTAACAAGCAGGCGATGACTGGAGAGAAAGTTAAAGAGGAGCTGGTAATTATGAGTACGGGAGAAACAGTTCTCGCGAGCGGGACGTACTTAGAAATACATTGACGAGAGGAAATGTTATCAAAATTGAATTAGTAATATCGGCGAAGACGGTAAAACATGCCTCACGATTCTTTGCTGGAACACAGTGTGCATCATCAATCAAAGGACCACTTGCTTGCATCCGTTGTCTTAAGGACAAGTAAAAGCCTCACTCGTTAGTACTTGCTTGCATCTCCAAAATATATGCACGGTTTCATAGGAGACGTCCTGAGATCTTTAAACTATGTTTTGAAAATGAAGCCTTATTCGCTTTTCATGTGGACATCAAGTTTCAAATTAGGTGAGGTTTTTGAATAGGTGAATGGCAGGTCACTCTAGGCATTCTGTTGTTCCCATGCCTTCAAACAACAGAATACCGACAGTGACCTGCCATTCACCTATTTAAAAACCTCGCCTAATTTGAAATTGTGCGAGAAGATTATCCTTGGTAATGTGTGTATCGTTATCTACGACTAAGCTTATAATGCTCAAGTGGCGAGGTTTACCTTGTTATCTATGAGGAAAGTTCTTCTTGGTAACGAACCTCCAAAGACGAAAGGAAAAATTAAGTCAGGTTTTAAAGCTCAGAGATGACAACTTAATACTTCCAGATTCGTATTAGAAAAACTGACAATCCGAAATCTCACCCGACCTACTGAATGTATGTTTCAATTCAGTAGAACCTGAACCACCGTCGTCTTGATTAACGCCACTTTGCGCGGCTTCTTTTTAAGCCCAGAATGTAGGAGCCTGGACTGGACCCCGGATTCTTTTTGGACGCCCCCACCAGCTAGCTTGCTACCAGCCTGGACTACTGGGCCCCCGGACGGATTCCTTTTGAGCCCACCAGTTAGCAGCCCGGTTGACGACGATGTCACCGAAAGCAGGGTATGGCCGTTTTTTCCGGGACCTCGGGAAACGGGAATAACGACCGTACTCCAAAAAGGGTGGTCACTAGCAGTACACTATACAGAAATCTGTTCTCCTTTTCACATGACGCCGTAGCCACATGTGCTTCACTATAGCCACTGGGCTCCGTATTTGTTTTCCACCCATCAGCTGGCATCTTAGTTGACGCCAGCATTTTCGTTTTCATGTATTTTCATGGCAAAGCAGAAGGTACATAACTTTGTTTTGGGAAATATGACATGAAAAGTTATAAAGCTGATTGTATTTCATATAAATAATTGAAACAATGTGTTATATTATATTTTAAGCAGAGAATTTCGAAAAATGGTCAAATACGGATTAGAGTTTTTGCACATAATCCTATTACTCCAGATGGTTTTAGAATGTTCATCCAATTTATGGAAAAGAAAAAAGCTTTCTTTTCCATTTCAGTGGCCGGCCCTGGTCTCAAGGTAACCAGCAGCTTCTCCCTGGTTGCCAGACATAGCCATCCCCAATGAGAATGGGAACACCTGCTTTTCATCTACACAGATTAGTGGTTATCACAATAATTTCATCGAGGCAGCAAAGGGTGCGGAATCACAGGGCCAATGAGAGCCAAGGGTGGTGCCTACCTAGTAGACTGCTATTGATGTTTCAAAGTTTATGGCCTGTAACTTGTGACCTGACAGGCAATCAGAGTGTGGAGATTCTTATTAGGGTTGGCCATGTACACACTCTCAACACCAGCACCCGCCAGTGCACTATCCACTGAATGCCCATTAATATTACTCAGTTATGGATGAACCTCAACTGAGTTAATATTTGGTTTCACCTTGGTAACCAATATTGTAAGAAATAGGCCTCATATATAGGTAGATAGGTAGGAAAATAGGTTAACGATTAGGATGGTTTATAGTTTACACATAGATAAGAGCTGTTTTAACTACCTACCTACTAACAACCTGCTTGTGGGTTGTTAGTAGGTAAGTAGTTTAAAATGGCAACTGAGCTCCACCATGGTTAGCTAGGGATCTGGAATCCAACAGAGAACTGTATCTTGGCCACTTACCATCAGTCCTTTATGGTGCGCTGGTGAGTGCTGGTTTAGTGTGGCCGTCCTATCAAGACCAATTCTTTAAAAACTGCTGTTACAAAACCGTATTGAAACCAAACTTTATTTTTAGTGTATTTTCTTCGATAGTTATAACTTGGAATCTGATTTGGGACCTTCCCCAGTCCAGGAAGATCCTTGCCAGCCTATCATATCATACCAAAGTTATGGAAGGAATTTCATGGAATTTCCACCTTTCTGAGTTAATATTTTCCCCTTTAGTTGATATGCTTCAAACTATTTATGGAGGTTTTGGTACTATGTGGTTCCCTTGCCTCTTTGTGGGCCGCCTCTTTTAGGCTGTTCGCTTGCCTGGACTTTGGTCCTTGCCCCTTGTTTCTTTTTCTCTCCCTTTCTTGGGTGCTTTCTTTTTATGAAGTACAGAATTATCGCTGGTGCAAAAATAAAAAGAACAAACGATCCCTGACATCTCGGCCACTAAAAAAAGTACAAAGTTACCAGATAACCCTAAAAGAATCTGAAAAGATGAAGACGAGGCAGAAAAAAATCCTCAAATCCAAAGAAACACTAGGCCTCATGGCAAGTTCCTCAATCCACGCAGGGTCTAAAGATAGACCCTACTCTGTAGAACAGAATTATTGGGTTCTCAGATTTTTTGTGTAGGGGAATTCTCGAGCAACGGAGTGTTCGCGAAATAAACGCCCGCCTGAGGCAGATTCGAGGGGCGATATTTCAGGAACTCCACTACTCAGAATTAAACACCCTGCAGAATTCTATATGGTCCTGGATGTGTGCCCAGTCTTGACATCAAGCTACGGCCTGTGAGTGAGATCAGGCAAAACTAATTTTTAATGGCGAGGAATTCTTGCATGTTGATCATGCGACTTGGCGACTTGACGCATTGCAAGTCACCCAAAATTGATGCGTCAATTTAAGTGGGACCACATGCATCTTGCGGAAACCAATCGCCACGGCCAGATTCAGATTCCACCCCCAGCAGCAGCTACCGGAAATTCCATTAACTGGACCAGATCATTCACAAGTATTTCCTTCATGCGTTGATGTTTTTTGTAATATTCTTATTTCTTGTCATGTGTTGATGTTGTTTGTAGTATCCAACACCAATGTCGTCGTTCGCGCCTGAATTGTTGAGCATGTTCTAGTTCCTATCCATATGAGAATTAGTTGCGGGCCGCTTTGATCCTGATCTAGGCGGCTTGGCCTACACATAGAGATGGAATGGCAGGTGAACTATCTGGATGCGATATTAATACCCTTGTCTCTGGTGATTCAGATTTCGTATCACGCCATTCTATTTCATCGAGTGAGGCACACACCCCTGAGGACGGTGATCGGGTTCAACCAAATCGCAAGACGGCTATGGGTTTATAGCATGATGAAGGTAAGTAAATAAATGGGTAGCTAGCGATGATGTAACTTCAACTATTATTGTCATAGAAATTGTTCTTGCAATTTCAGCTTTTGTCCGAGTTTCATGAGTAGTCTCTACCTTAATCGACGTACTGCCTCTCTGAAACACTTCAAAGTTCCCAAAAACTTGTTACATGAGCTGGAGAATGCGGACAGTAGTTAACTGACGCAATATCTGGTGGCTTGGATTTTGCGACAGGACAACGAGAAGAAAAACCTACTAGCAATCCAATCGCTACGCAACACGATAATGGGTTCGACTCTGATGGCATCCACGGCAATTTTGATGAGTTCCACCACAGGCGTATTCATGACCAGCACGTATTTCAACAGTATGAGCAAGCCTATGCTGGGCGGAGCTAACGATACCTTAACTTCCGTCAAGTACATGACCTTACTGTTCTGCTTCCTGTTCGCATTTCTATGTTTCATGCAATCAGTGCGCTACTTGAATCACGTCAACTTCCTCATCAATGTCCCACTTCATATTGAACCTTTTTCTTCTTCCTCCTCTTCTAATTCAGCAACAAATTTATATAACCACCACCACCAGCACAGCCAACAACAACAACAACAACAGGTGGTTCAGCACGGCCAAGTTCAGCTTGTGGAAAATTTATTACAGCAACGCCCAGAGCTGCAAAATACCATGCATTTAATAACATACGATTACGTCGCCGATGTGTTGACAGCCGCTTGCAATTTCTACACCTGTGGCACCCGCGGATTCTACTTTGCATTTCCGCTCATGCTCTGGCTTTTCGGGCCGGTGCCCGCACTCATCTGCTGCGCCGCGCTGGTGCCGATCATGCATTTCTTGGACACGGTCGCACCTGCGGTGGGCAGCGGCGACAGGAATCGAGACCGAGACGTCCTCCGCACGCGAGATCACGAGTCGCAAGTCATTCCCATCATTTCAAGTTGCAAGTACAACAACTCCTCCGAATTTTGTAAATTATCGAAAGTAAACGGAGAATTTAACCCCAGTCAGAAAATTTAAGAAAACCTAAAAATAGTTCCATATTTCATATATTTTTAAAAAGTTAACTATCATAATTATTTCTTCAACCATACTACCTATTGTAAAGGAAAATTTCAGGAAATATTTCCTATTTTACTCTCTCCTCTTGGAGTGTGCTATGTAATAATTAAAGGTCCTAACCTCCAGGACTTTTAATAATAGCAAGTTATAATTTATTACAGTTCTGTAAATTTTATTGAGTTCTGAAATGATTAAGAGTTCCTGAGTTCAATTTGGATTATTGGAACATGTTCTAGTTTGATGAAAATGTTCTGGGATTAAGATTAGAATCTGTTATCAATCAAAGTTCATGGTCTACTCTTATGTTGCAAAACAGAAGGAAATATTGTTTGTTTAAAATCTCTGAAAACATTTAAATTATTACTAAAAATAAAGAATGACCACTTCAAATTATGAAAGTTATATCAGTAGCTAATTGGTAACTTTGTTATTTATAAACAAAAGTTGCAATTATTTAAATTTTTCAGGTTTAGAAAATCTTAGAAAGTATTCAACACAACATGCATCTTAACATACCAAAATACATAATAATTGGAAACTTCCTCATCTTGATCAAAACCAAAAATAAAAGGTATAATAAGATAAATAAGGGAAATGCATTTTATACTAGTAGATATTTTAATTATTTCCATTTATAATATAAACAATGGTATTCAAACCAATAGATATAAAGGACACGCCATATAACAATTCCCATCATATAACAATTTAGAAAAACACAATTTGAAACTCATTTTTCAACCAACCAACTACATTCAGAATATATAAATTCATGGGTAAAAAATACATTTAACATGTCAGGGTAAAATAAGCCATTTCACACTTGTATTGATACACATGTAATATAGCCACAACACAAGATTTCCATCATATTAATATTATCCAATATAATTCAGAGTGCACACCCCTAAATCGCAATTCAAAGTAACATAGTTGTGTTTTTCCAATCACTTTCAAATTATTTTGGGCAGCCTAGACAGTCTAAATTAAACCAGCTACTTCACTTTTCAAATTCAAGGGTAACCAGATAGGTAGCCTAACTTTGAACTTTTACTACATTACGATTTAGATGGGTGAGATTTTGTGCTCTTTGCCCATCTTACAAAGGTGCAATTTGTACCAAGCATCACAATATGCAGGTCAAGCAAGTTACTGAATGTATGGAAACAGAAATGTTTCATGAATAGTCAACAAAAGGATATATATATATAGACAAGCCTTTAGTGTTCACCTAATCACAACATTCTTCTTCCATGTTGAATTCAGGGATGTCCATAAATGGAATCTACATATTCCCAGTATTTGACATAAACAATCCACATCCCACCAAGCATTCTGTACAATGGTGTTCATCATGAGAACAATTTTGGTGAATCAGTCATATTTTACAGGTGGATGATCAGAAATGTTCAGCTCTCTTGTTTAGCATTCACTGGGTCTCTTGTACACTGGTGGAAGGCCTGGGCATCTCTCATTCATGTGCAGGTAGGGTGTGATTGTGTTGTATTCTAGTAACTCTGTATCATACTGAACAAGATCTGGCAGTATGGCCATGCTGTGCCATTACCTTTACACCAGGCTGGTAGCCATAGAATGTCATCTTCCCAAAACTTTAACATATATGCATCTTGTATCTGCCAAGTAGATAAAAGAGCTTAATCACTAACCCTTGAACCCTAAACCCCAAATTCAAACATTGCTGGTGAACATGTTAGCAGTTGCAGAACCCCATTTGTTTTACACAACATAAATGCAAAGGAGACAATGAAACCAGCATCATCTGGAGAGGAATTACAGTAAACTCAGTGACGTGGATGGAACCTGACAGAGGACCAAACAGGCCAGACCTTTTGTATATCTGCAGTATAAAAGCCACACATGTTGTGGAGAATTCATCACTGTATTCTCTATCATCTTGCTCTGGAATTGCCAGCAAGTCTGCAAAAGAAATGCCACACTTTTCACTCTTGATTATAATGCTTGGTAAGTCCAAACCCTGGTTACATGAGATGTGATGCATCTGTAAGATGTCTATGTTTGAAACAAATACAGGAATTAAGTCTCTAAACTGCACAAACCAGGTTAATGTAAGGTGCTGCAAAGCAACTGCAGTTTATCATAGTGCCAAGGCACGTGCTCAAAGGTTTCCTTTTGATCCACTGAATTTCTTACTGCAGTTACAAAACCTGACACCCCCCACATCTTTCATGCTTTAGGTCAATGAATTTGTAAACTTGAGATGAAGTTTTTGACTGATTTCCCAAGCAGCTGAGAGCTGAATTTGTATCCTTGAGATGTTCAGTTTTTGACTTTAAACAGGTTCAATAATGTGATCAATATACATTTACTCAAAGAAACAAATATAAAACAATTTGATATCGATAATTTGTTAATATTACATTTGCATCCAAGGTCGTGTTATTTCAAGAGACTTTTGCTAATGTCAAGGCCATTTAACATTTGTTATTCATGGTAGATTTGAGCTTTGTGTGTTAGGTTCCAAGCAATCAGACATGGGTTGTGGGGTGAAAGTATAATGCACTGGATCAAAATGGGTGTTGCAAACATTGTTTTTAGAATTGATGAGATGTAGCCAAAGTTGTAATTGTATTGAATCTTTTATTGTTTGGATTCAAATATGTGTGGTAGTTTATGTGTAGTGTAATGCATAAAACATTTATACAATTAAAAGAAAATTGCTTGATTACACCATGTTTTCACCCTATGGTAGGGATAATTTATGAGCTTTTTACTTCCATGGTCCATCAATAGTGAAAGTACACTATAGAGGGGCCACTTTAGGCAAGAAAATGTATTATTTTGTTAATACATTTTGTATTATTTTGGGGGTTTGTTTTTTTCATTTTTTTTTTCATTTAGTGTTTTGATAAACATGTAAATGGACTTTGATATGAGGACCCTCCACATAATTCTTGTTATATTTCAAATGAAAGTAATATTTCCACAATTTTTGTTTTTCAACTTAATCATTCTTGTTTGAATGAAAAACCTCATCTCAATGTTTTTTGTGAAAGCATATGAATGGAACTTTTCATATGAAATTGAAAAGGTACAATTTACTCATATTCCATATAAGACTAAATATTTCATCGTGTGTTACAATTATTTGAATCATTATTAAAAATATTTGTACTTTGCAATATATTGGCACATGTATTATTTTTTCATAAATTTACTATTTAATTATTTAATGTCAATCAAAAAATATAGTTTCTCTTGGTAATTGCATTAATTATGTATTGAACTACCTTATTTTGAGTATATGTTATGAACATCTCTTATAATGTTGACTTGGTGAACGTTGAAAGTCATAGACTTTTGAAAAACAATATTTGTGACAACGATTTTTGCCATCGTAATGTGCTTTCACCCCAATGCATCATGAACCAAAAATGCAAGGGAATTGGCTTCTATTAAATTGGTTGGATTCTTATACCATGACAATAGTTGTGTGCTTGTGAAAGGAGTATGTTGCAAAGGATGTCAAACACCATTGTAATGTGGTTCATTTGAACTAAAAACATTTTGTGTGGTTGCATGGTTGTTAAGGTATTAAAATTGTTACAACCTTTTTCTTCATTTATCACCACTTTTTCATGAGAAAAAATGCACAATATGCTAAGGGAAATCATGTCCATTCTTGAACCCAAATAATGTGCAAAAGAATATAAGGTGCAAATTATTGAAAAAGGGTAAAAATTTAAATTAATTTAAATGTAAATAGGGTGTGTACAAAAATATACCTAGAATATTTTTAATATACTTTCAAATTTACTAAAATATTCCTTAAATAATATAATATTACTTCATAACATACCAAAAAATACCCCTATATCACATGTCTCATACAAAAAATGATTTCCTCAAAACAATATGTTTGCTTTTATGTTTGATTCAAAGAACAAGGGGACATAGATTGTCATGAAATTGTTTCATAGTTTGAAGATGGCGAGCTAGAGTTCATGGATGTGTATGATAAGGTTGACCAACTTGAAATAGCTACATCTTCAAGTGCCACGACCCTTTTGTAGGATGCATATTCACTTGAAGACTTATCATTTGGTGCTATTACTACTAACATTGAAAAAGCAAATGAAAGTTTGCTAGCTTTCGAACTCTCTTTATTTTTTGTTATATTTCTTTCAATATTACCATTAAGATTTCAAACGTCTCATTGTTATGGTGAAAAACTTATGGAGTTCAACTCTCACATGTTGGGTATTTAACTTGATAATGTTTTGGTATTTTAAGCTTTCAAATTGAATGTGAAAAAATATTTAATGTGAAGAGTAAGGTACTAGTTTAAGAAGATCTTAATAGGGGGTGAAAAACCTAGAGACTTGTGCTCATTTACAAAAATTGGCCTAATGATATTGCAATTTATCAAATTGCAACATTATGTAAGGATTTGCCACAGAGTAATTTTTGAACTTGAGAATGTTCTATTCAATGATAATGAACAGTTTCTTGTTGATTTATTAGGGTTTATGAGGAGGGATGGTGAGTAATCAAAACCTTTGAACATTGAATTTTTACACTTGAGGAAGTGTAAAAAGGCATGTGCCTTGTGTATGTGGGTTTTTAAGATGGGTAGTAGTAATTGAATGTTTGTTGGTATCTTTTAACATGTGCCTTATTTTGTTTCAAATCACAATTTTTATTGAAAGTGCTAGAATTTCACATCTTAAACCAAAAGGACTAAATTTTTTGGAACTTAATTGTTTTCAAGGGCATTGGACATGGGACCTTTGTCAAATGGATTTGTAAAATTTAAGAATGAAAAGTGCATAGTTTTCGGGTTTAGGAAGTGCTGTGTTTTTGTGAGACTAAGTCAACCAAACATGATTGTCATTCTTTTTTGGGAACATGTCAAATTTATTGTCATTTCAAATAGTGTGAAATTCAATCCCTTCTAAATGTGAATATTAAATACCAAGATGCATATTTCATACCAACTAGTATGAGATTATTGTCCATTCGTACTCTTACCCAAGATCTCCCCCCCTCCCCCAAACATTTAGGTTGTCATTTTTACCCACTTAACATATACATGTCAAGAACATTTGAATATTCATATTCATATCCCATATACAAATTGAAAAATTTGTAATACACATACCCAATTTGTATGTTGAAGTGAACATACCTACCAAAAACCGGTATGCACATCCCTCCTTTTTTTGTTTTCAAATTTCTAATGTAACAAAAGGTGGTGAACATCACAAGATAGATTCAACATTAATTAGCAACAAAAAAAAAATTACTTGCAATTTTTTTGCCATAAGGTGAAACTAAAAATTAAAAATGAAATTATTTCTGGACTAAAATTCTAAAGGAAAAAAAAAGGAATAGTTGTCAAATTGTTATATTTGGTTCAAGTACGTATCTGAAAATATAAAACAAATTAAAATTTGTGCTTCATATTTGTTTTGTAGGTAAATTTTACTAACCTTCCTAAGGATGATCATTAGTTTTTCAACATCTTCCTATGGATGATTGTTGCTTAGGGTGTGCAAAAAAGGACTTTAGAAATCACACTATTACATTCTATAAAAAAATTTGTAGTGAATTTTTGAACTACAACAATAGAAAAAAAACATGTTTAAAATATTCCAACAAAGATGCCTACTTTTCTTTTTTTTTTAATTTCCAAATAACAAGGAAATTTTTAGCTTTTCAAAGAAATGTCACCACTTTTTTATTACCACCAAAGTCTATCATCACCACATTACTATTTGGAAAGGAAATTGGATAATTTTCTAAAAGATTTTGTCAATAAATTTTAAATATCCCTAGGGGATACTTGCCATTTTAAAAGGGTGAGCTGCACACCCTTGCATAATAGATGAAGAATGTCACAAGTCTATATTTTTTACTCGTTTTTAACAAAAATGAAATATTATTGTTATACCATTAACATGAAGCCGCCTTTCTAGAACATGATGTAGACAACAACCTAAGCGGGCCGCCATAATGCAAGCACACCCGTGCTACATGGTGTTGGTTAACTTTCTTGCTCTCTTTATACAATTTTCACGATTGCTCTTAAGCAACTACAGTTTTAGTCATTTTATTGTTGTTGGAAGGAAAGCATACTGCATATTTTAAAGAATAGGCAAGGCGTAACAAACATTTCTTTTTTTCAGTGATAAGATTTTCTTTTCGCCTTGTATGTTTTTTGGATTGACGCCATAATGTCATGTGCCATAGGTCGACTTTTTTTAGAGTAATTAGGCTATAACCTTTGAATCTACCAAAACATTTGCCTTATGACATAATTGAGTATACTTGTGATATGTATAACAATTTGATTTTGTCTAGCATGCTTCCAATGTTGCATAGGCAATAATCATGATTACTCTAAGTATAACATTCATACTTTAAAAAATGAAAAAATACCACTTCCCAACCTCAAACCAAAAGGGTGAAAAACTCAAGCTTGTTTTATTCATACTAGGTAGAAAATATTTTCCTTGTTATGTTTAATATGATTTCTTCATTTTGCTTAGGCTAATGTTAGGGGTACTATTGTGGGGACACATGGTGGCTTACATTAATTTATTTTCTTTTTATTGGGTTTTAATAAATAAAATTTCAATACATGAAAGAACCCATGGCAAAAGAAATTTTTATTTACATTCTTTCAATATCATTTCTATTTACAAACATGATATCAAGATAAATGTATTAAAATAGAAAAAAAAGGTACATTATTTGTTGTAAATATTACTAACAAATTCCATTATTGATATTATCTTGTGATATTATTGATAATGTGCCTATATTAGGATATAAGAGTAGTTCCAAAATTAATAAACTCATCATATAAAAGGAACATTGACAAGGAGCTTGCAAGTCCCAACCGAACAAGCATTGTGGTCTTCACAATTGTTAAAATGAATTTTTTAGAAGGTGTTGATTTTTGCCTCCATCAACATGCATTGCATTTTTGAAACCGAAATGTCATCTTTGACTAGTTCTTATGTCGATTTGTGTTCCTCCTAATCTTCCAAATACATAGTTGACCAACAATCTTAAAACATTGGCAACTCCTTTTTATTGGACACCATTTTGACAAAACTATTGGAACTTGGTGGAAGAACATAAAAAATTTGCAGCTTTAAAATTATGCTTACCTCCAAAAGGTCTCCAAGCTTAGCGCTTAATTGATCAAGATAATATCATGAACCATGCACATGAAGTTAAAGATAGGTCTTCCTTCTGCCCTTCTAAGGTTTGAAATTTTGTTATGAAATATCAATATTTTTGAAATCTCCCAACATCCTTTTGGTGTTACGATCATGAGGTGATGGATAGTTTGGTCTCTCACATGTAGTTTGACATTAGACATTGCTTTAATTTCCATCTTTTGAACATATCCACCTCCAAGGTTGTGAAAAACCACTTAGATGTGTGAAATTGTATTATTAGGGTTTCATTCAACCAAATTTCAAAGATCTTCCCTTCTAAATAGTTTGCATTTTGAACTTCCAACTTGCATAACTCACCTCCCATACCAGATTATTGAATTTTGAGATGTAATTGTCTAAGCCCTAGCATTTTACTAAACTTGGGATCAATTGAACACAAGACTAAAATAAAGAAGGTTAAATAATGTAAAGAAATAGAATTATGTAAATGATAAATGCCAAGGCTCAAAATGTTTAACAAATTTGACTCTACATGCAACAAGAAACAAGGATTTAATGATGTACAACTTGAAACAACGTTCGCACTTTGCATAACTAAATGTACAGCTCTTGACCTTGCATGAATTCAATGAATATGATCTTCCATTCAACTACTTGATTTCTCAATAGCAAAATCCTTTTCACTAATTCATGAAAAAGGTCATAATGTGACAAAATATTAGTACAACCTATACAGGTTTGTACCAATGTTCTCTTATTCTTCTTTTTTGAAAGAACCTTTGGTCCCAATTTTGGGTAGATTTTTTGGATGCACATGTTAGAGCCCAATTTTTCAAATTTTAAAACTTGTGGTTATTGTTTTGGAACGCATTTTCAAATTCAAGATCTTTCAAGCCCCTTTCCAAAATTGTGTCTGGTTCCAGGTACACAAATTACACACTTCCCCGGCTTGTAGATTGTATAAATACGAAGTTTTAGGACAAAAATATAATTCAGGATTGTATAGTACAAAGTTCTACAAATAATTAAAACCTGCAAAATTAAACATATTTTTCAACATTAGGATCTATAAAATTCCACTTACTTTCCAGAAATGTTCAAACTTGCTCTACTTAAAGAAGCTGAACCTTGTTTTTCTTTTTCCCTCAAAGTTTTGGTTTCAGTTTTGTTTCTAGCAAAAAGACTAGTTCCACAGTCTGATTCTTATGCCCATTCCAACAAAAGTGTGCAAGTTCAGGTCCAAGTCGCAAGAGCCTGAAGCCCTTGGGTTTGACACTCCAAACCTGGGAACATTACAATACTAGTTTGCAACTAGTTGTATTGAGCAAATAAGGATAGAACACTAATACATGCTTTTATGCCTATTGATCACTAAAATTCATGAACACAACCTTATCAGCAGAATTTTGAGGAAGAATATACACCTGTTGAGTGCTACAATGCAGGCCAATCCTAACATGTGACATAAGAGTGACTGGGTTCACTCCAGCAGACTTTACCTCACAGAACCTGCCCCCAAAGGGCCTAGTTTCTAGTGCATAACAGACAACAAGCACCTTATCAGGTTTTGTAAAATATTTCAGGTTGAGGTGGACCATATGGAGTTGATGGTGGAGGGTAGGCATGGTCAGTGATAGATATCAGACATGCACCAGACATACACAGAAGCTGGCACATGATGTTTTCATATTACTTACAAGTTCTCTATCCATGGAAAAAACCCAGCAGACAAGAGAATTGACAAGAGATGGAAAGTAACAGCCCTCTAGACCCACGTGCCCAAGCTGAAGAATAGCTTACATTGAACAGAATCCCTGAATATTGTCCTCCATTCATGTTTCAATCCAGCAGCAGTGTTCTCTTTAAGGATTCTGGCTTGGGGGTTGGGTGCCCGATCTGTACCTCAGCTGGACACTTGCACTGATGGCAATACACAAAGCACAGTGTTGCAAAATAAGGTGAGCATAGCAAAGGAGTAGGCCTGTCCTCTAACCATTTGATAATTTTGTAAGGCTTGACAGACCAATTTCATGAGACATTTGGCAAAATTTCACCAGTAAAAAATCCACTGTCTAACAGGTCTAGAACCAGATTTGTTTTCCAGGTCTAAGGACTATGGCAACAAGGGTATTGTCAAACACACCAATCTTGTTCGGAAAACACCGGCCAAATAAGTGCAGCATTGAGGGAACAGGCAGCAGTGCTGCAAGATGCAACTGGAACAGGTAGCATTAGGTAGGATCATGGTTGTAGAGCTTCCATGTTCAAGACAGGAAACCAAAAACAAGAATCAGACTAACCATATTCTAAAACAAAGAGATAGACCCAGTTGCACATTGGAGAACAAATTTACACTGCAAGGACAAAGTAAACTTAATAATGAGCACAAAATATTTGGCGATACTTGCTTTGCACTGAGTTCTAGACGAGCAAAAACCTTTTACAAAAGTCTCCATGATGAATATGTAATATATCTAAAACAATTACAGTAACAGATAAGACTCAGCAAAACCCTATAGCAGAGAAAACATGCCATGGAGATCAAGTGCAAGGGCCATTTCAGGAAAAAGTAAAAGGGAAGTATGAGGGATACTAGAGGGATACTTCAGAATGGTGATTGGAATCCCATTTGCAGACTATACATGAATACATGTGACCAAGGCATGAAGGTTTACTACACATACAAGTATCTCCCAATTCAAACATGTGAGGAATAGTGAAACAAGTTGCAAAACCTATCACATAAATCCAATTCATGGATAAAATGCAGATATTTCATCTTTTGAATCCTAGGTGCAAAAGTGTGCATTAGCACCATCAAAGGTCAAAGCAGACCTCATGAGAAAAATGAAACAGAAGAGCACACCAAGAAAATCCTGAACAGAAAATTGCCCCTGTAGAAGCCAAAAATACAATTAGCCTCTAGATGCACACTCATCAACCTGTATGGTACAGAACATGCCAGTGGTTGGGAAAAAATAGGTGTCACAGAGAGCAAAGGTTTCTGAGGTCCAGAAACATGGGCAAGTTCCTTACAAGCTCACCTCCAAAGTCTCTGGTAATTGCATCCATAAAGACCTCCTGTCCCCAAGTTTCAGATCCCAGCTGCAACAAACAAATGAGACACATTATCTTCTAATACACCTGGAACTCCCTAGGTATTTAAGAAAAAAGAGCAACACCCCTCTAGTGTGAAAACAGCTAGTGTGCAGAGTACGTACAATGGGGATCCAGAGAATCCCTGTGAACAAAGAAGCTGGCACCTACTATCAAGTAGCAGAGCACCAGCATTAGCCCCTTAAAATAATTTGCTGTCCCCTCCTGTGACACATAGCATGTGGTCCCAAATAGATTCCATTAGACCCAGCGAATATCCCTTCTTAAGATACATCAATAATGAGCTACCAGAACAAGAAAGCCTGTTCATTTGATTGCAATGGCAAACATTTTAAATAAGGGAAAGATGGAGTCCTTAAACAAAATCAAGAAACATGGTTCATATGCATATCGTTGCCTCCTGAAACAATGACACCAGCCAAAGCTAGCATGAATGAGAACCTCATTCATTCAAAACTATTCCTGAAAAGGACGAAGGAAGGAAAGTACATTACTTAACCCACCTGAAGCATGAATGCAACCACGAGCACTGTGATGAACAGAGTGCCAGTTTCAAAAAGATGGAAGTTGAGGTCCATTCGTGTGCCCATTGGCCAACCAATGATTACACAAAATGGAATCTGCACAGTACAAGATGTTAAGTGAACAATATCCTGATTAATCCCCACAAGAAATCCTATCATGAGCCCCCACCCCTATACATCAATCTAAAGCAATAATGTGGAAAGTAATTAGCATCACAGCTTACCACAAACATGGAGATCTGAGTGGATGATCCAATGGCAACTCCCAAGGAAATATCCTGCTCATAAAGCAGCAAGAATTCAACTTATACAAAACTTATATGCACCTTCTCACAGTCAATTGCACTCAACTTCATAATCTCTGCTGATCCCATTGCAAATTACCACATTATCATACTGTGACTTTAGTATGACACCAGCCAACACTAGTGCTATTGAAGAGCTCAAAGCAGAATAAAATCTCTAAACAATATCAACCTTGTCTTGTGTCTGTGACTTTGGCAGAGCTCACCAGCTTATCTTTGACAGCAAACATGATAGCACTTGCATGCTCTGCTGCATTTCCAACAATTGGTAAAATGATCACACTGATGAAAGGAAGGGGCACATTCCATGCAGCTGAAGCACCCTATCACATATAAGACAAGTGTTAGAGCAAACTTTTCATGTAGCAACAAAGTTTGTAAAGAAACCCATTACAAACTTTGAGCAGTTATGCCTCAAAATAGTTACTTCCAGAAAGCTGCCAAAGGTCTAAGGAAGGATAGCCCTGCTCACAAAACATTCTTGTCTCATTCTCATGCGATCTACCCTCCATATACACGTTCCTCTTAATATTGACCAGGTCCCAAGCCTAACCTTACCTCCACACATGGAAGATTTGAGACCAAAGTTCTAGTTCTAGAATTTTAAATCCTCCTACTCTTAAATTGTTTCAGACACAGAAGATAGAAATATAATGCAAGTATTCAATTCCAGCAAAGCCACCCATCTGAATCCAAACCCTCTGGAATAATCCCCACTCATAACAGAGGGGAAGGAATATAAGGCTGTACAAGGCACATGACAGCATTATTTTCTTTCACCACCAGGAATCAGAGATATGGCAAGTTCTGCATCCCAGTGGTATACCTGGAACCATATGGGATACGTATCTGGAGCCACATTTGCTTTAGCACATGGCATTTGAATATCTAGTGAACTGAACTGAAAGCATCCTCAGGCTTGTAAAGCTTGATCTGAAATTCATACAGTGATACTGAGGACTGGATTTGGCAACTTACATTTATTGCATCCACGAGATACTGTGAGAGGACAGATATAAATATTGTCAATGCAGTAAGCCAGAAGATAGAATCCCAGAAAGTCAGCACATGTGAGTTGGGTTGCAGAAACCCACTATCCCCTTGCTGCATGACAAAGGTTGCCCAAATTAAAGACTTTAAAAGTATAGAGGTTCATTTCATCTTCTCCAATTCATAAGTAACAATGCAAGAATGGAGTAGAGAACTAGGTTCTCACTGTGTATAACAGTTTCAGACATGCTCATATTCATGTCTCAAGCTCATTACCACTCAATATGGACCCAGTCATGTCACCTCCACAAGACATCTAGAAGAAACTGCCAAAGAGGCCACACTTCATTTTGGTTTTATTGACGTACAAAGTCTTGGAACCAGTCACCTACTGTCACTTGCACATGCTGGGAGGTTTAGAGTTTAGGGTTTAAGTTGCACACCTCCAATCATGTTACAACACGAAAGACTGATCAGGATTATAAAAAATACACACCTCCTCATCTGCATCATTGCTGCGCTCTTTGTCACTTCTTAGCTGAAAATAAATGAAGCTTGAATATGCTGCCAGCATAATTATGCTGCTGAACCTCGACAATGAAAGTTCAGATGCTCCATATTCCAGCTCAGTGTGTGTAGCATGAAGGACTGCAGGGAAGAGGAGACCCATGACTGCCATCAATAACAACCCTGAGCTGACCTGGGCAGTCCCCTGTATCAGACAAAGGATTGGAAAAATTTACCCTATTATCACCTCCTTGATGTAAGACCTCAATGCTACAAGAATAACAAATGTGCAGGAACAAACAAAAGACTGACATATAACCAGCAACATAATGTGTTTCACATGCTAATAGATTCATCCTTCAAAAGCGCCCTTGTCAAATATGGACATGCAACTAGGACCAGCATACCTTATTGAACTTCTGATCATTTGAGTGTACAAGACCTCCAAAGAAGAAAGCACAGCCTAAGACCAGCAGCATGTTTGACAGAATGGAGCCCAAAAGTGACAATTGTACAACACGAATCATGTCATCTTTCAATGCAAAGACACATATTATTATCTCTGTTGCATTCCCAAAGGTTGCATTAAGGAGCCCTCCAACTGCAGGAAACATATCAAAAACCTCATCAGTGTGCAAGGTACATCTGAGGTCCAGTGCCTCCCTCTTCCCCTGAAGTTCTCCTATTTTCTTTGAAAACATCACCATGGTTATCACAGGCTTTCATAACAATGCTGGACAAACCACATCCCTAACATGAATCTGTGAGATCATTTGTTACTGGTCATACACACTGCCTTCCCTTCCACAAAAGGTTCTTGTAAGTTCTTGTAGGCAAAACCTGTATCACAATCAACCAAGAGGAGCATAAAGATCAATTGGGAGTGCTCAGTGAAGATGACTGACCTGTTGGGCCTGTGAAGTATGAAAGTTGCCTGCACAACAATTTATAAGATGAGGCCTAGTCCTGAATTGCTCTCGACATGAAAGATCAGCAACTTAAACCTATATTCAATATGTTCGCCACTTTCAGGGTTGCAGAGACTAGTCATATCCTGTCTTAATTAAAACGATCAACTGGCTGCAGGCACACCAGTCAGGAGATTCACTAAGCCGAGGAGAGTATGCATGTAACTAGGGCTGTTGTACTCACTCGCACTAGCTAATGCAGCAATTTCACAAAAAGCACAAGTTTCACTTACTCAGTCACAAAGCCAAGCCTCTCCGCAAGAGGCAGCATACCTAGCAAACTAAACACAAAAATCCAGCCCTGCAGACAAACAACATAATGCAACATCAGGACAAATAAAAGTACTGACAAGGTTGCATGTACTTTGTCTCAGTGTTTCTAGGGAGGCTGACACTTCTGCACTCAAGACTGCTAGCCCTCTAAACTACTTCAATATAACCAAAACTAGTCACTCTCCAATATAAGAGGCCACCTCTGACATGAGTTATACATAAGCTTTATTCTGTGAGCGCCAATTCTCAGAATGTATAGAGAGAACTTCAGGCCCAAGAGAGCCTACCTTGCCATAATCAGCATGGACCATAAAAATAGCCACAGGAATGCACAAAAGCAAACAGTTCAGCTTCGTTCCCAGGATCACATGGTGAAAACTGTTTCTTATGTCCTCCAGCCTCTTCCAAACCCAATGTCCACTAATGGTTCTGCTTTCACTATGTACTAAAACTCCACTTAGACGCTCGTCCTCACACTTTGCAACTTCATCTCTATGTGATGTTTGATTTGATACAAGTGGCTGCTTCTCTCTCAACAGCAGATTTGGATCTCCTTCAACCAAGGTGATTGACTGTTCACAACAAAAAAGTGTTATACAGCTGAAAATTGTCGCTCCCAAACACAAGGATCACACGAGTACTATAAATGGAGTCAGATGTGGATCATTTCACACATCAGGAGGGCACATCAATTTGTTCAATTTCCCTGCAAATGCAGAACAAGCTATATATATCTTGACCCACACATATTGCTCGTGTAGAGCTTTCCCTTACCTCAAGATTGTTGATATCATCATCATGATCATCATCATCTCCCTTCAAGTCAACCTTGTCGTCTGCAAACTGTTGCTGGGACTTGGCCATTTGATTTAAGCCTAACAGAAATCCAAGTCTTGGAACTCTACACATGAAGCAGAAAATGAGAGATCAGTAGACCTGACTGACTAAGCACTGTGGACTTTGAGCAACATAGAACAGAAAATAGTTCAAAGTAGATAATTCTTTGTGAGGAACAATGTAAAGTTCAGTATGTCTATAGGGTTTTGCACCATCCTTCAATTCCCCATTCTTCTTCTCCTTCTTCTTCAGAAATTTTTAGCGGATTGTAAATTACAAATTGCAGGCTGTGTCAACGCTTCAATAGCACATGTCATGCAAACTGTGCAGGACTTGCTATGTAACCTTACCCTCCACAACATCATTCCTTTGTATCAGAAAAATTGCAGTCAGAAGTTTACTGCTTACACATCATTACCTGACTCGTATCCCATCAGAGTTTCTGCCACGCTGTGTGTGCAACCTGAGACATAAACCAGCAAAGCTTGATGGTTACCTCTTTGGCTGGCAAAAAGAGGTTGTTGAAGGAATTCAGTCATCTTCCAAACTAAGCCAGCACTTCAACTGCCATTCTCTTGGAGAAACTCTTTCACTGTCTGCAGGGGCACACTGGTGAAGCAGGACGATCACCTACAATCAATCTAACGATGTTTTCCGATGTAGATATGGCTCGGCCAAAATGTGGTAGATAGAAAGGACGACGGCTGTAGGACATCCGGCCGATGTGCAACACATGAAAGTAGTTCAGCCTATTACATATCAACAGATAACCGTAATCGATTCTGGCAAAGCAGACATATCCAGCTGCTCACAAACAAGGAAAGAACCAAACAAACCTCCCGGCCACAAAGAGCGTAGATGCAAATGAAGAGCCCAAAAAGAAATAAAACAACCAAACGTCGATAGAGAAAGGTGCGCTGAGTTTCACTGCGTACCGTAAGAAAAACAACCAGGAATTGAGCACCACGTTAGATCCGAGAACACCGAACAAACTCCAACACCACCGGGTCTTCGAGGATTATCCTCCACGAAAAAAGAAAGGCTGACAGAAAAGAAAAACCGAAGTAGATCAATGCGACAAAACACACACACACACACACACACAACAGCAACAGCAAACCTATAAAAACTCCAGTGAAGTCGACAGCCGCTGCTAATTCTGTGCCAAATCCCCGAAAGAACGAGTCATTCCGTATGAAAGATGACATAACAGAAAATGACGAGGCAGCAAGGCGAACTACATTCTCCTTCTACTGTGGTCCCCGCTCCCGCTCTCTACATTCTGCGCAACCAGCCTCAGAGCCGTGACCAAAAGAAACACCTAAATTTTTTAGTTGTTTAAAAACACAAAGAAACATTGAATGCATCACAAAAAAAAGACTCTGCAAATTCTCGCTTGCTTGCAAGGAAGAGATGATTGGAAATTTCTCCACAAAACTTGTGCTCTCGTGTGTACGCTACCGCAATGGTCTCGATTCTCTAGTGGGGACGGGAACTTCCCCTCGACAGAAAAGCGAATATACATACAAAGTACAAATCCTCCTCTACGTGTATTTGTACAGCAAACGAAAATACATACGAAAGCACAAAACCCCCCTTTCTACATTCATGTTGGTATCTCCGAAAATAAGTAAAATATTCAAATGTTTTTGGCTTGCTCTTTTTTCTTTTTTTTCTTTTTTTTCTTTTTTTTTTTTTTTTTTTTGTTTATGTTTTTGTTTTTGTTTTTTTTTT